>Ga0224496_10000628_pt1 | contig 24049 bp, 16 predicted proteins | sample SF_Jul11_sed_USG_2_FD_168127 | JGI IMG/M metagenome (GOLD analysis project Ga0224496, IMG submission 168127) | Sediment microbial communities from San Francisco Bay, California, United States - SF_Jul11_sed_USGS_8_1 | ecosystem: Environmental > Aquatic > Marine > Sediment | place: USA...
CAAGTCGCCCGGATCCGATTTCTGCCAGGGCACGATGTACAACACCTTCGGCAGCTCCTGGTTGCCCGTAATCTCCGTGCGACTCAGTTCCATCGAGTCCATGACGCGGTTGCCCGACGTCGTACGCGTAATATCCTCAACCGGCTCGGCTGCCTCGTCTTGTTCCACGACAGCCGACGTATCCACCGCCGGCAGCAGCTCATCGTCCTCGTCCGCCGTGTCCTGGGCAAAAACGGTAAACGCTGCCAACAACATGGCGAGCATGAATCCGGCGCCGAATACTGGTTTGTGTCGGGTACCCATGTCCATCATTCCGCCACGTTTGCCGTACGCTGACTCGCCGCCAGGCGGCGTTTCAGATCCGCGATCCATCTCTCAACCTGTTCGTCTTCACCAACAAGTTGTTGATATGTCTCGAAATGTCGCAGCGCCTCTTCAAGACGCTGCAGGTACAATTCGTTAAGAACGCCCAGGTTGTAGTGTGCCAAGGCGTACTCGGGGGAAACTGTGACAGCCTTCATATAAGCGGCTTCTGCCTCGAGAAAATTGCCATTTCTGCGAAGTAACATGCCCAATTGGTTCAATGCGGCCGGGTGACCGGGGTTCAGGGCCAGTGCGGCGTCGATGGCCGCGCGCGTCGCGTCGTCATCTTCGTTCTTCGCATGGATGATCGCCAAATTGACGTGGGCGCCGGGGTAATCGGGATACAACAGCACGAATTCCTTGAATCGCAGCTCGGCATCGACGAAATCGCCGGCCGCCATGACCGCCGCGGCCTGCTCGAACAATGTCCGGGCCTCGGCAGGAATCTGTACGCCTGCAGGCGCACCTGCCGCCTCGGGGCCAGGCGCCACCTGCGGCCCGGCTTCGCGCGCCGGGCCTGAGCCGGCACAACCTGCTACCACGAGCAAGGTCAGCAGACCCGCCGCAAACCGTGTCTTCCTAGTAAAGCGCTGTAACAACATCTTCGCCGCGCTCCTTCTTCAAATAACGTGCCGGCATCAAACCCGCCAGGCGGTTAAAGCTCCGCTCGACCCATTCGTCGTAAACGCCGTCGGCGGCTCGGTCCGCGTTGGCCGTGTAAAGATCGATGGCCTTTTCCTCAAACGGGAAAGCCTGCTCTTCCAGCAGGATCTCGTATTGCTCCAGCGCATCGGCCTCGAGATTGGTCGGGCGGTCCGAGTCCATGAGATCGGATGAAAACTGTTCGTAAACCTCACCCAGGCGGAACGTGGCAGCGGTCGTCACCTCGGCGACACCGTAGTCGGCGGCGCCCGTGTACGCGTTGATCACGTCCTCCATAAGGTCCTTCTTGAGCTTCAGGCTATCGGCCAGCGGCTGCGTGAGCTGCACGACTTCGAAACGCTTGCGAATCGGCTCGGCCAACTCCAGCGAAGCGGTCGCGGCAAGATAGCGCGTTCGGTCGGAGCGCTCGACACCGGCGTTTGCGTCGACGCGCACGAGCTCCTCGAGCCGCGCCACGCGTTCCGCCTCATTGCCGGTCTGCCCGGCAATCTCCAGGAGCCTCGCCTGCGCCTCAATGGATTCGGCGATCGGGTTCGGGTAGCGCGCGATGATGCTGTTGAGCACGCGTTGCTCAGAGCTGATGGTGCCGCTCTGCTCATAGAGCTCCGCTGCTTTCCACAAAGCCTCGCGCCGCACGTCGTCCGAACTCGACGCCGCATCGGCAATGCGCTCAAACTCGGCCGCCGCCTGGTCGCTGCGACCCGACCCGAGATAGGTTACGGCGAGTTTCTGCGTAATATCGTCGTCGAATTCACTGTCCGGGTAATCGCGCCGGAATCTTTCCAGCTGGGCTGACGCGCGATCCCAGGCCTGCATATTGATGAGCGCCGCCGCGGCATCGTAGTCGGCCGTGATTCGAATATCGGAATCGGGCACGACTTCACCAATTCGAGTGAAATGTGAGACCGCTGTTTCGAGATCACCGGCGTCTCGCGCTTTCTCACCCTGCTTGTATATCGACGATGCGATGCGATCCTTGATCTCCTGGTTCGCGGCGGCGTCATCGGCCGGCGTGAAGTTTTGCAGGCTGTAGTACGCGTTCTCGGCTTCCGCGAAATTTGTGAGATCGAACTGCGAATGTGCGATGACGGTCCAGGCCGTGCGTGAGAGCTCAGGCTTCACCGGGGGTTCCTTGGCGACCACCGCCTGCCCAACGGCGATGGCGAGATCGAACTGGTTTTGCCTGAACAGGTCTTCGGCGACGGTCGTCAGCACGGCACCCGATTCAGGATGCCCAGGGTAGGTATCAGCAAATCTCAGGCCGCTGTCGAGGTAGGCCTGGTGCCACTGGTCTTTCGCCTCGCCGTCCGCCAGCATGGCTTCGTGCTCACGGTAGGCCAGGATTGCGGCGTAACCGGCCTCGGCGGACTTCTCGTGGAACGGGTAGCCGTACGCCGTTTGTTCGTACTCGACAACCGCGTCGCCGAACTCCTCGCTTTCGAACAGGATTTCGGCCAGCAGGAAATTCGTGTTGGCGGTATCGGCCTCGCCCGGGAAGTACGCCATGTACATGCGGTACCAGTTCGCCGCTTCCTGGAAGTCGCTCTTCTTGCCGTCGCGTTGCGCCTCAGCATGATAGTACTGGGCGAGATCGGTCAGGTTGGACTTCAGGTGCTCGATCACGGCTTCGTTCTCGGTGCGCGGATTGCGAACCCAGAATTCCCCGTCCATGCCGTAGCGTTCGACGAAGCCGCGCTTGCCGGCCAGCACCAGGCTGGGGAACGACCCGAGCTTGTACGCCTCGATCACCTGCATCTGCAGCGCCGGCGCCCTGGGATGATAGGGATCCTGCTTGACGAACGCCTCGTACGTTTCGGCTGCATCCTGGTAGCGTTCTTTCTCGAGGTATAGATCGCCGAGGTTCGAATAGATGACGTGTGTGTACTCCGGCATCCCGCGTTGCCGCAGGAATTCGTCGATGCTCTCAGCGCTCTCCAGGTAGGAAAAACTGATGCTGAGCACCCTGAACGTGTCTTCTATGAGCTCGCGCTCCGCCCGACTGAGCGTTGCGAGTCGCTCTTCACCTTCACCGATCTCGACATCGGCGATCTTGCGATCGAGCAAGTCGAAAAACGACGCGAGGCTGTCTGCGTACCACGCGAGCTTGAATTGCGCCCAACCGCGTTTGTACAGGGACTGTTCGTAGAAGCGTGACGCGTCGCCGAACCCGACGACGTTCGAGTAGGCCAGTTCGGCGGCATTGTAATCCTTGCGCAGGAACAGCATCTCGCCGCGCCGGAATTGCACTTCGTCGTTAAGGACGGTATCCGGGTATCGCGTGACGAGCTCGTTGAGAACCGCCAACGCATCATCTGTACGTCCACCGATTTCATAGGCGCGCGCCAGCTGGTACAGGACGGTGTCGTTGCGCCGGTAATCAGGGTACGCCTCCAGCAGTCGCTGGTAGAGATCGACGGCATTGTCAAAGCTCCGGCTGTCCAGGGCCTCGATGTTTGCGGCCAGCTGCGCGGACTCCGTCGCTTCGAGTTCGAGGTCGCCCAGGCGACGCATTGCCTCGGCGCGCAGCTCGGGATCCTCGGAAACGAGGTCGAGGAAGTCACGGTAGCTCTCACGGGCGAGCTCGGAACTGTCCAGGACGATTGTGCCCTTGCGCAGTTCCACGGTCTTGCCTTCGAGACTCTTGATCGTGTCCTTTTCCTTGACGCGCGCTTCGGCCCGCGGCGACACGACCAGGGCGGTCACCAGGACAAGGGTTATGAAATGGCGAAGTGTCATTCGACGTCCTCCCCGGCCGAGGAGGCAACGTCATAGATGGCAGCCAACGCGAAACGCGCCTGGATCGTGTACAGGTCGAGGCGATCCTTCTGTGCCTGGAGTTCATCGACGGCAATCGTTTGCAGGTAAGCGCGTTGCCGGGAGAGCGTGTCTTCAACCCGGATCTTGGTGCTCTCGATGCGCGGCGCGAGACCGTAGACACGGTCGCTCAATGCCGCAAAGACAAGCGGCTCCCTGCGCATCGATTCGTCGACCTGGCGACGCGCCCGCTGTGCGCCCACCAGGGCCTCACCGGTCTGCTGCAGATTATGACGAATGATCCGCACGCGCTCGTTGAAATCGCGTTCGAGCTCCCACTGCAGCACACCCTTGATAAGGTCGATCTTGTCCTGGACCTCGGCCGCTTCGGGAATATCCGCTTTCAATGCCGGCGTGCGCTCGAGCGCCGTCACCTCGGTCCACATGTCGAATTCTGACTTCTCGGCCAGCGACAACCAGTCATGCGAGCTTTCGATATTGTTTACCGTCGCATCGTGGGAAAGCTTGGACTCCACCATGCGCTCCAGTTCGGCACGCTCCAGCGCGGCCAGTACTTTTGGCAGTCGTTGCTCGTAGGCTTCTTTCCGCGTCTCCAGCATGTTGGCGTAGACATCGACGTTTTGCTGCCAGTTGTCGAGATTACGATGCAGGTAGCTCAGATCGCGGAAGTTCTTGAGCCCTTCCTGGAATTCGTGTGTCGCGAGCAGATGATACAGGTAACGCGCTTCCGGCCCGGTTGGCAGATCCTCGAGTTCCCAGTACCAGCCGGTGCTGTCCAGCGGGTCGTCCTCGATGAACTCGTCGAAGAACGCACCCGACTCAATGTGGTCAATCGTCCTGTCGAGCCGATTCGCTTCCTCATAAAACGCCTCGATCGCATTCAGGTAGTGATCTGCTGCCTGGCTGATCGAATCGAGCTTGGCCATCGCGTAAGGAATCGCCAGCATCGACTCCTGGACCGCCGGATCGAGGAGGTCCCGGCCGCGCAATTCCATCCAGGGCACGAGCGCACGATCGAAATTATCCATCTCGGCATCGGCCCAGCCGGCACCCAGCAAGGCCTTGTTGGAAAACGGTCCTTCGAGACGCACGCGTTGCAGCGGCTCCTTCGCCGCATACGGCTGGCCGTCCTGCAACAAGGCGTAACCCAGCGCCAGGTTGGCCTTGTCGCGCAGCGCGGTCAGTTCGTCGGTATAGGGATTCATCTGGCCCAGGTCGTTGAGCAATTCGGCCGCTTCTTCCATGCGACCGCTACGCACCAGCGCCACGCCGACATTGAACCTGGCGTAGCTGGCCCATTCCGTTCGACCCTGCCAGTTCTGCAGCCGCGCAACGGCCGCGTCGTATTGCCCGGCATCGATCATGATCTGTGCGCCCAGCATCAGTGCCTCGCGCTGCAAATGCTCCGGCAGCTCGCCTTCGATCAGCCCGAGCGCCTGTTGCGCCTTGTCGAGGTAGCCGCGCTGGTACCAGATCTTCGCGAGGAAGAACCAGGTCCGGTCACGGATTTCCGGCGACACGTTGTCGGCCAGCAGGCGTTCAAAGATCTCGGCGGCCTCGAGGTGGTGACCGTAGGACAGGTACATGCCGCCAAGCAGCAACTCGGCCTCAGCCACATGCTCGGTCAGCTGTTCCTGCTCCATCGCTGCGAGCAGGCGCACGATCGCCGGGAAATAGTCGTCCTGATAGAAATAGAAAAGGACCTCGCCAAATTGCGGGTCCTTGACGACCAGGGCGTCGTCGCTGATCTCTGCCGCATGCACTGCCGGGATCAGCAGTACCAACAGCAAGCAAAGACGACTAAGGATGGAGCGAGCAGGAGGCAAAGATCACTCCCATTCCTTGATGACAAACTCTGGCTGCTGCTTCTTGATGCGGTCCGTGATTTCGAGTTCCAGGTACTTCGCACCGATACCCTTGTCGATAACCGTCGTGGCGCCTCGACGGTAGTCACGCACGTTCGGCCCTTTGCCCGTGAAGATGGCGATGATCTCGTGCTCGCCGGTCTTCAGGTTGGCCATGTGCACACGGTGCACACCGCCGCGAACGAGTGCATCGGCTTCGCGCGCCGTGTACAGGTAGTTGGCAACTTCCTTGCCATCGATCTTGATGCTGACCGAGTCGAGTTCGAAGTACTCGCCGACATCCATCGACACAAAAAAAGCAACTTGCGAGTTCGCAGGAAACAGCAGCTCCTCTTCCAGCAGGAAAAGGTCGCGATTGAGGTCGAGGACCTCTTTCTTCAACGACTGCACATCGGTATCGAGGCTGCGAAACTCGTCGCGCGACCTGGCTTCCGCCGCTTCGGCATCGCGTGCCTGGGCAACGGCCACATCCGCGTCCATCGGGGCCACATCCTGTGCGACCGAAACGACGCTGAACGCGAGCATCGTTGTTGCTACGAGCGTGATGAATGTCTTTGTCACGTTATTCTCTCAACAGTGAACGAATCTGATCGAGATACATTTCTTCGTATCCCGGTTTATAACCCTGATGGACGTACCGCACGGTTCCCTGGCGATCGACGATGACCGTTACCGGCATCGCATCCACATCGTAAAGCTTGCTGACTTCCTTGCGCGCATCGAATAGTACCGGGAAATTGACGCCGAGGTCCTCAATCATGTCCATCGCGCGGCGGGAATCGTCGTCGATGTTGACGCCCAGCAAGTTGAAGCCGACGCGCTGGTAGCGCGAGTACAACTCGTCGAGCAGCGGCATTTCCTGGCGGCAAGGGCCGCACCAGGTCGCCCAGAAGTTAATCATGACGACGTCACCGCGGTACTCGGAGAGGCGCATGTTCTCACCGGTCGAACTCTTGAGCGCGAAGTCCGGAGCCTGCTGGCCCTCCATGTTGCCTGCAGCAAGGCTGGAAGCCGCGAAAACGCCAAAAATCAATGCAATACACGCTTTTCTGAATTTCATAGGTCCATTCCTTGTGTTACGAGCCCGGCTCCATCCACTGGAAAAGCGGCCCGGACGGCACCAATCAACGATGAATGGTGACAGCCGAGCCCCGTCGGGGCCGTGATTATCGTCACAAATGCTCAGGTTTCCTGAACATAATGACGCAATTCCGGTGGGGCATCGCCACACGAGCAATCGCTACAGATTACGTCAAATGGCGGCGAATCCCAATGTTTTTAAGCGCAACGAAATGCACGCGTATGATAGGCGTATGATCCTGAATTTAAAGTGAATATCCGTCGCTTTTCTGCGACACTCCGGGTTTTTCGATGGCCTACTCGACCGTATGTTGCGCGGGCGGCATCAGACCATCCGAATAATAGACCCTGCCCTCGTCGTCAATCACGATACTTTCGTAGTCCGGCAGCCTGCCGATGAGTGTCAGACCGCGTTCCACACCCATCACAAACACCGATGTGGACAAGGCATCCGTAAGCACGGCATCCGGGCCAAAGACCGTGGCGCTCTGGACTCCCCCCGCCGGCTCACCCGTACTCGGCCGGATAATGTGGTGATAACGAACGCCGTCCTCGTCGAAATAACGTTCGTAGTCTCCCGAGGTCGAGATGGCTTCGTCGGCCAGCGGTACGGAGATAGCGACCTGCCCGTCGTTGCGGGGGTCCCGGATACCGACCATCCAGGGACGCCCGCGGCGGTCGCCGAGCAAGCGCGAGTCACCGCCGGCCGTCACAATGGCGTTTTGCACGCCGCGGCGCCGCAGGATTTCGATACCGCGTTCGACCACGTAGCCCTTGGCGATGCCCCCGAGATTGATGCGCACGCCCTCTCGCAGGAAGCGCACCGTGCCCGCCGCCTTATCGAGTTTTACCAATCGGTAATCAATGCGCTCGCGCTCAATCTCGATCGTCTGCGGATCGGGACGCTGCCGCGCGCGAAAATCATAGTGCTGCCCGACGCTGTCAAACGTGATATCGAACGCGCCGTGCGTCAGCACCGAAATATCCAGTGAGCGCTGGATCAGCGCAAACAGCTCGTCGCCGGCCGCGACGCCGCCCTGCGCCGCTTCACGGTTGATCCTGGAGATCTCGCTCTCATCTTTGTAGGTACTCATGAGGCGATCGATTCGGGCCGCCTCCTGGAACACCGCTTCGAGCGCCAGGCGACCGGCTTCGGGGTCGTCGCTCCAGAGGTGAACGCTCACCTCGGTGCCCATCATTGCCCGGGCATCGCTGAACCAGTCGGCAAACGCGACCGGCGCCGCAAGTGCGAGCAGCAGCACCGCTAGTCTTGGCCCAAGCCCGGGGTTATGCTTGGATAAACAGACTATTGGCAAGGAGCGGGACAGTGACTTCATTCCTGATTTTCTTAGGGGTAATTGCAGCGATTGTGTTCTGGGCCATCGGTATTTACAACCGACTGGTGAACGAGCGCAACCGGGTCAGAAATGCATTTGCGCAGATTGACGTTCAACTTACGCGGCGTCACGACCTGATCCCGAATCTTGTCGAGGCCGTGAAAGGGTACATGAAACACGAACGCGAGACGCTCGAAGCCGTCATCAAGGCGCGCAACGTCGCGGTATCTGCGCTGGATGCAGCCAAGGTAGACCCGGCCAATGCGGCGGCAATCCAGAAACTCGGTGGCGCAGAAGGCGCGCTGGGCAGCGTCCTGGGCCGACTGTTTGCGCTGTCAGAGGCATACCCTGACCTGAAGGCCAACCAGAACATGATGCAATTCCAGGAAGAACTCGCCAGTACCGAGAACAAGGTTGCGTTTTCGAGACAGGCGTTTAACGACGCCGTGATGGGCTACAACAACACGGCCGAGAACTTCCCGAACAATATCATCGCCAATACCTTTAACTTCGAACTCGCCAGTTTCCTCGAGATCGAAGCAGAGGAGATGCGCGAGGCGCCGGAAGTATCGTTTACCTGATTCTCGCTTGCGCCTGAATCGTGAATTTCTTTGCTGCGCAGGACCAGGCACGCAAGGCGTCCCGACGCCTGGTCCTCGCGTACATCGTCGCTACCGTGCTGATCGTCGCTGGCGTGACGCTGATCGTGACCTACGCGTTATTCAGCACCTCCCGGACAGCATGGGACGTTACGTTCTGGTCCTACACAGCAAACAACTGGGCCATTCCCGCCGTCGTGGCGCTATTGACCACAATGTTCATCCTGGGTGCCAGCCTGTTCAAGACGGCCGTGCTCTCGTCCGGCGGCGGCGCCGTGGCGACACAAATGGGCGGCACGCTGGTGCCCGCAGATGTACAGGACCCGTTGCGGCGACAGTTGCGCAATGTTGTCGAGGAAATGGCCATCGCCTCGGGCGTCCCGGTTCCCGAGATATACGTGCTCGAGGAAGAGAGCAGCATCAACGCATTCGCGGCCGGCTTCTCGCCAAGTGACGCCGCGGTCGCGGTCACGCGCGGCACGCTCGAACTGCTCGACCGTGATGAACTCCAGGGCGTTATTGCGCATGAGTTCAGCCACATCCTGAATGGCGACATGCGCCTGAATATTCGCCTGATGGGCGTCCTGTTCGGCATCATGGTGCTGGGCCTGATAGGACGATTGATCGTGCGTGGCGGCTACCACGCCAGTATCGTGTCCAGCCGCCGCGACCGAGGCGCGCCAGTGGTGCTTGTCGTAGGGCTCGGGCTCGCCGTACTCGGCGGCATCGGCATGTTCTTCGCCAGGGTGATCAAGGCAGGCGTCTCCAGGCAGCGTGAGTATCTTGCCGATGCATCGGCCGTGCAATTCACGCGGCAAAGCGACGGGATTGCCAACGCTCTGAAGAAGATCGGCGGCTACAGCCAGGGATCGCTGATCCAGGCCGCTGACCCTGAGGAAGTCAGTCACATGCTGTTCGGCTCCGGGTCCAAACTTGCCGGTATCTTCGCGACTCACCCACCCCTGGTCGAGAGAATCCAGGCGCTCGACCCGAGCTTCAAGGAGGCGGACTTTCCGCGCGTCGACCCACGCAAACTCGGGATACCGTCCCACGATGGTGGTGAGGCCGCATCGGCATTTGCGGGCGACATTACGACGGCGCTGGCGAGCGGCGGTGCACAGGTATTGGCCGAATCCATCGCCGAGACGGTCGGAAAACCCGAAAACGAACACGTGGCATATGCGCAGCATCTCAGGCAGTCCATCCCGGAATCCCTGTACGCAGCTGCGCATTCTTCAGGATTCGCATATCTCCTGACGATTGCGCTCATTCTCGACCGGTCGGGACGCGCGACGGAGAGGCAGCTCGCGTTGGCCCGCGAACAGCTCGGCGCGGAACGCGCCAAGCTCTTGCGGCGCTACTTCGATGAACTCGCCAGCACGGGCGCCGAGTATCGCCTGCCGCTGCTGGGAATCGCCTTCCCGGCACTCAAGCTCCGGCCGGTGCAGGAATTGAGCTACCTGGTATCGCTCACGACGCGCATGATCGAGATTGACGGCAAGATCGACCTGTACGAGTACTGTTTCCATCGCATCCTGATGAGCAACATCGGCAAGGCCGTGGACCCGTCGGGCCGGAGGCGCGCGCTCCGTGCGAATCGCCGCGACCTGCAGGCCGCCGCGATCGGCCTGCTGCGCGTCCTGGCCGACTACGGCCACGATGAAGGCGATGAACGCGAGGCGGCGTTCGCCACGGGCGTTGCGACATTGGGGGCCTGGGCGCAGGACTACGCCAGTGAATTCGATCGCAATTACACCGTCGAGGTCCTGGACCATAGTCTCGACGTGCTGCTCGGTCTCAATAGCAAGGGCAAGGAATCCCTGCTCCGCGCAGTCAGTGCGACCGCCGCTCATGACGGCAAACTGAGCGTCACCGAAGCAGAACTGATTCGCGCCGTCTGCGCGACGCTCGACTACCCGCTCCCACCGATACTGGTGCACAAGTCCCGTTCATAATTCATTCATCGTGGGCGCCATATTTTGTCGTATCATCGAACTCCGGAGCGATTCTCTTGTCGGACACCAACATGAAGACCACACGCATCCTGGCCATGGTAACGATCCTGGCCCTGTTCATTTCGTCTTTCGCACACGCTGCCACCCGCGAGGAAAAGCGCGTAGCCGACGCATCGGATGTGCTCGACCAGCTATCGCGGATTCCGGAGAAGTCCATTCCCCCGAACCTGCTCTCGCGCGCGTACGCCGTAGCGGTCATACCCAATGTCCGGCGCGCTGCATTCGGGCTTGGCTTGCGTCGCGGCAAGGGCATCGTGGTTGTGCGCCAGGATGACGATTCCTGGAGCAACCCCGCATTCGTCACGATCACCGGCGGCAGCGTCGGGTGGCAGGCCGGCGCGGATTCCACCGACATTATCCTCGTATTCAAGACCCGCAGGGGCGTCGATGGTCTTGCCAACGGCAAACTGACACTGGGCGCGAACGCGTCGGTGGCGGCCGGCCCGGTAGGACGACAAACGAGCGTGGCGACGGATATCGAGTTCGAAGCCGAGGTCTACTCCTACTCACGCAGCCGTGGCCTGTTTGCCGGGGTAGCCCTCGAAGGTGCGGGGCTGACCATGGATCGAAAAGCCAACGCGGCGTTTTACGGTTCGACCGACATGTCGCCCGCGAAGATCTTCGTCAGTTCGCCGAACATCGCCCCCGACATCGCCAACACGTTCGTCCAGGTCCTGACCGCGCAAACAGCGCGATTACCGACATCGCCTGGCATGCGGGCCGGCGCCGAACAGTCCGGCGTGGTCAACGAAGAACCCGATGTACGCACGTTCGGCATGCCCGCGCCGGGTGATGCAGACGACGAAACCGAGTACGATCCCAACTACTGATTGCACCGGAGTCGCGTTTGGACGAACTGACCGCCAAGGTCCAGCAGATCGCGGAGCTGCTCGGACCGAATCCCTACCTGCAGGCATTGATCATCGCGGTCGCCTTTATCGTCGCCGGCAAGGTCGCCGACTTGATCATCTCCGGCATCATCGGGCGTGTCGCGCAAAGGTCGACCAACGACTTCGACGATAGCTTCATCGAACTCGTACATCGCCCGGTCTTCGTCTCGTTTGTACTCATCGGCCTCGGCCTTGCGACACTGCGGGTCGGGATGCCTGCTGCGCCCGAATTCCTGACACTCGGACTACTCAAGACCATCGGGATCTTTGTCTGGTTCGGCGCGTTCGCCGGCTTTAACAGCCTGCTGGTCAGGACGCTCCGCAAGGTATCGAAAAACAAACTCGTGCAGAGTGGCATGTTGTCGCTGCTGCACAACATGGCCAAGGTCGTCCTCGCGGCACTGGCTGTCTATTTTGTCTTTCTCGCGTGGAACATCAACGTAACGGCCTGGCTTGCATCCGCCGGTATCGTCGGTCTCGCGTTGAGCTTTGCCGCCAAAGACACGTTGTCGAACCTATTCGCCGGTGTATCGATCGTTGTGGACGCGCCCTACAAGATCGGCGACTACATCATCCTCGATTCCGGCGAGCGCGGTGTGGTTACTGAAATCGGCTTGCGCAGTACCCGAATCCTGACGCGAGACGATGTCGAAATTACCGTGCCCAACGGCATCATCGGCAACAGTACAATCATCAATGAGGCAGGCGGACCGCCGGCGCAACACAGAATTCGTGTTGGTGTGGGTGTCGCATACGGCAGCGACCTCGATCACGTAATTGAAACGCTGCAGAAAGTCGCCGAGGACAACGAGGAGGTGCTTGCCAACCCGGCACCGCGGGTTCGCTTCCGGCTCTTTGGTGAGTCAAGCCTGAACTTCGAACTGCTTGGCTGGATCGCCGATCCGGCGAACCGTGGCCGCCTCCAGCACGAGCTGAACTGCGCCATATACAGGGCGTTCATCGAACAGAAGATCGAGATTCCTTTTCCGCAGCGCGACCTGCATGTCCGCACTATGCCTGCCGCGGATTAACCCTGCTGGTCGACGTCGCCGCGGCGGCGCAGCTCTTCACGTACAGCATCGAGATCGCCAGTCGTTTCCGCATCCTGTGCGGGCCCGGCTGACGGTGCATTACCACCGTCGCTCGGTGGCACGACGTCGCCGTAGTCCGAACTGCCGTTTTCCACAGCCCCGGTCTCCGGAATAACCGCAAGCGGCAGGTTTCCCTCGGGCAGCCTGTCGTCCGCACCGCTACCGTCGCTTGTCGGTGGTAATACGCCGAACTGGGCGAGGTACTCGGCTTCCTTGCGCAGGCGTTCGGCCTCCTCGGCACGGCGGCGTGCTTCCGCCGCGGCCTGTTGCGTACGGCGCAGCGCTTCGCGCTTGCGCTGCGAACGGGCTTCAAGCTCCTCGCGCCGGGTTTCCTCTTCCTTCGCCTGGATGCGCTTCACGGCTTCGCGCGCGTTGATGCATTCCTGGTCATAACGCGATTCCCTGCGATTCTGCTGGCAACGAACCATCGCTGCCTCCAGAAGCATCGGGTTATCAACGAACTCGGTCGTCGTACGGGCGGGCGGCTCCTCGGGAGCACAGCCGGCGACCAGTCCGATTGCGACAAAAAGCGCTGTCTTATGCATCGTCATAGCGGTTGGTCTTGTCCGAAAAATGGATTAATTGGTAGAAAACTCAGCTGTCTGTAGTGCGGATACTAGCAAAATTGTCAAATCGTCCCGCAGGGCAGGGTTCGCAGTTTTGACATGTCGTTCGCCGGATTCGCGCTATAGTGCGCTCTGCAGAACGGGTGGATGAATACGATTGTCAGGCTCAAACCAGTTTTCCCTGCTTGGCCAACGGCGCTTCGCGCCGTTCTTTGCGACGCAGTTCCTCGGGGCACTCAACGATAATATCTTCCGGAACGGCCTGGTTATCCTGATTACCTTCCAGGGGGTCAAGGTCGCCGGCATGGACCACACCCAGCTGGCCAATGTTGCGGCCGGACTCTTCATTCTGCCGTTCTTCCTGTTTTCGGCTACGGCCGGGCAACTGGCCGACAAGTACGAGAAATCGATGCTGATCCGGCGGATCAAAGCGCTGGAAATCGTCCTGATGATCCTGGCGGCACTTGCCCTCTATACCGGGAGCTACGCGCTGCTGCTGCTGGTCCTCTTTCTCATGGGCTGCCAGTCGACCATGTTCGGCCCGGTCAAGTATGCCTACCTGCCGCAGCAACTGGCCGACGACGAACTGGTCGGCGGTAATGCACTGGTCGAATCGGGCACCTACGTCGCGATCATCCTCGGTCTGATCGTGGGCGGTATCGCCGTCAGTGACGTAATTTCCGGGAGCGTCAGTTTTTCCAAGCAGGCAGCGCTTGGCTCCTGCCTGATCTTCGTCGCCGTGACGGGCTACCTCATCAGCCGCCAGGTACCACAGACCGTTGCAGTCGACCCGGGCCTGAAGATCAGCTTGAACGCCTGGCAGGAAACCTGGCGCATCGTGCAATTTGCGCGCGAGGAGCGCAGTGTCTTCCTGTCCATTCTGGGCATTTCCTGGTTCTGGTTTTTCGGCTCGGCAATGACGATCCAGATTCCGGCCTACACGGCGGACTTGTTGAACGGCAGCGAGTCGGTTACCACGTTGCTGCTCGCAGCATTCGCCATCGGCGTCGGTATCGGATCGTTGCTCTGCGAACGAATGTCCGGTCATCGCATCGAGCTGGGCCTCGTGCCGTTCGGTTCGATCGGCCTCAGCCTGTTCGCCGCAGACCTCTATTTCGCGCAGCCGGACGTCGTCGCCGCTCCGGCGAATTCGGTCACGGAGTTCCTGGCCCGTCCGGGAGGTTGGAGAATCTGGCTGGATCTCGCACTGATCGGCGCGTTTGGCGGGTTCTACAGCGTGCCCCTCTACGCCCTGATCCAGAAACGTTCGAAACGCCAGCACCTGTCACGCATCATCGCGGCCAACAACATCATCAACGCGTTCCTGATGGTCATCGCGGCCATTATGTCGATGATGCTACTCAATGCCGGTTTTTCGATTCCCGAGCTCTTCCTGATCATCGGCGTACTCAACGCCATCGTCGCGGTGTACATCTTCTCGTTGCTTCCCGAGTTCCTCATGCGCTTCCTGGCGTGGCTCGTCGTCAGCATCGTTTACCGGCTGAAGCCGGCCGGCCTCGACAACATCCCTGTCAAGGGACCGGCTGTCGTCGTCTGCAACCATGTCAGCTACGTGGACCCGATCATCCTTGCCGGCTCCGTACGCCGGCCAATGCGTTTCGTCATGTGGTACAAGATCTTCCAGATTCCCGTGCTCGAATTCATCTTCAGGACAATGAAGGCGATTCCGATTGCCGGTGCGCGCGAGGACAAGGCGATCATGGACGAAGCCTTCGAACTCGTGGATGCCGAACTCGCCGCTGGCAATGTCGTGTGTATCTTTCCCGAAGGCGCGATTACGCGTGACGGTGAAATCGCGCGATTCAGGCCGGGTATCGAGAAGATTATCCGGCGGCGCCCCGTCCCTGTCGTACCCGCTTCGCTGGGCCGCTTGTGGGGAAGCTGGTTCAGTCGTCGTCAGGACGGCGGCCTGCGCAAGATTCCCGGACGCCTGTTCTCGAAAGTGACGGTGCGGTTTGGCGAGCCGGTGCCGGCTTCCGAAGTGACCGCGGAGAAACTCGAACTCCTGGTACGAACGCTACGCGGCGACGAGCGCTAGTTGCCCAGCCGCCGGCGCCACTCGGCCAGCAGCTCTGCCCGGTTGCCAAACAGGCCCGGGTTCGATGATCCCGGGAAGCCAAGCTCGACCAGTTCAATAAAGCCGTTGCGAGCCGTCGGCAGGTAGGCGCGATTCGCCGTTGCGGTCCCGCTCGGCCCAAACACGATTTTCGCACCATTGAGCGGTTTCGGCGTAAATACGCTATCGACCCAGTGCAGGCCGTTGATGCTCAGGCTGACCCGATGCGTCCAACGCGCGGTCCGGAAGTACGCGCGCGAGCTGCTGTGTCCGAAGGCGATCTCTTCGACGGTGCCCGGAATCTGTAATGCCGGGCCGCTGACCCGCCCTTCGGCCAGTATGAATTGGCTGGCCAAACCGGCGTCGTCGACGAGAACCAGGTACTGCCCGCGCGGCGATGCGGCGAGCTGCCGGATCGCGCGCTCTCCCTGCCAGAGCTGTCGCATGTGCCAGTTGCCATCGCTGTCTCGCCCTATCACGCGCAAGGCGCCGCTATCGCCGCCTGCGTACAGGCTGCCGTCCGGCGCGAAAGCCAGGCTCTCATGCGTCTCCCCGAAATCGAACTCTGCGACGAATGAGCCGTCGTCGGCCCGGTACAGCCCCAGGCCCGTTCCCTTGAGGACAGCAAGCAACGCACCGTCGGGAGAAAAAACCATCTCCTCCACGGCTTCTCCTTGAATTTCGGCTATCCAGGGGAACGGCTGACCGCTCTCGGCGTGCCATACGCGAACCGTGTTGTCCTGCGCCGCGCTGGCGACCAGGGCACCGGAGCGATCGACACTGAGACGCACAACTTCGGCCATGTGCCCGATAAAACTGACGTCGGCGCCCAGCGCCTCGACCTCTGCGAGGCTCGCCCCTCCGGACAGGACATGCACGTGACCGGCGGGGTCGCCGATCACCATCCCGCGACTGCCGGGCAAGGCCGTCATCACCCTGTCCGCGGAAGGATGCCAAAGGGAATGATCGGACTCCGTATCACCACTGTCCGCATCAGGCGGCAGTTCCGCCGCCTTCCAGAAACGCGAGTTGCCGCGCGGGTTGCCGGTAAAGACGATCTTCTCGTCCTTGCTGTAAACCAGCATCGTGCCGGCATCGGCCGCGCCGCCTACCGCAATCGGCGGGCCGACCAGTCGTCCCTCGCGACAGCTATAGATCTGGAACCCGGATTCCGCCCTGCCCGCAAGCGCACTCGCACCCGATGGCGAGAACACGAGCTGCCAGTTACCTTCCGCGAACTCTTCCAGCAAGGGCCTTTGCGGTCGCGAGACTTTCCAGAGAGACACACCGGAGCGACCGTGCACGACGCCGAGTGTTGCGCCGCCCGCTGCGAGATAGATGGCGCTAGGCTGCAGCGGCATATCGATCTGCGCCAGCTGCTCGCCGGTTGCGAAATCCCAGACACGGACCGCCCGGTCGTAATCGGCTACCGCGATCCGGGAGCCCGATGGATCTATCGCCCTCAATGCCGGCACACCAGCCACAACGATGGCGGCGGCGATCTCACCTTTCTCCAGCGACCACAGTTCCAGGCGGGTTTCGATATCGCCGCGATGCTCGGCCAGGAGGTGCGTGCCACCGGCTGTCAGCGTGGCTCCGGTGCTCGCAACGCCGACGGGCAAGGTCGCGATCCGGTCGCCCGTCGTCGTATCCCAGACGTTGACACTGTCCTGGGTCGCCGTAACAAGGCGGCGCGCGGCAGCATCGAGGCCGATCAGGGTCTCGTTCTCGTTGACAGCGATCGCCCGCACCGGTTCGGCAAACGCAAGATCCCAGATCCTCGCACTGTCGCTTTGCATGGCTCGCGCGATCGCGTAGCGGCCGGTCTTGTCGAACCAGACGTTATCGGTTTCTCGTTCAATCGGATCCGGGATATTCAATCCTCGCTGGAACTCCTCGACAACGCCCTGCGAATTCAGTTTCAGGTTCCAGCCCACCAATTGCCCAGCAACGCCGAGACTCTCGTCGCGCACACTGATCGACCAGGTACCCATCAGCGACTCGCCGATGAGGTCTCGCAGCTGACCCGCGGGAATCCGGATGTCGTCCTTACTGGTAGCACGCTCCAGCCCCGTCTCGATTTCCACCGTGCGTCCCGAAGGAGCGATGATCTTGATACGCAGATCCGACAATCGCGCGTGGCTGATGTTCAGCGTCAGCCCGGCACGACTGACCTGCCCTTCGCGATCGACGACGACCCGCCGCAACAAGGGTACGACTTCGAGCGCCGTAACGCTCCAGGCGTCACGTCGCTGCAGCTCCTCGGTCGCGTATGACCACTGCGAAATGCTCGCGCCCTCTGCCGAGGTAAGGAGCATGCTGTCCGGGTCGAAGACGGTCGTACCTCCCTGCAACCGGGGCAGAGTGGCGAGTAACAGCGGGTAGTCATCCGACACCAGGCTCGCTGCGCGCTGGCGCCGTCGTGGTGTGGGCATGACCAGCGACTCGAGTGTTGCCAGCAATGCCGTATCGCGATCCTCCAGCCTGAGCGCAGCTATTGCCTGCCGATCCCAGAACGAGGCCAGCAAGGTCTCGGGCAGGCGCCCTGCGTTGGGGAGTTCGGCAGCTACCGTGGCCAGGGCCCCGATTTCCTCCACATTCGTCGACTGCGCGGCTTGCTGCTCCACAAATCCGCGAAACAGCTTGTCGGCCGTGTCGGCGTGCCCGGGGAAGGAACGCAGGTTCTCGAAGGCCGATTGCGCTATTTCCAGTTCGACGTTCGGCGATGTCAACGTGCTCATGTACGGTCGCGGCAACCATTGCGTATACCAGAACGGTAACAACGCGAACAGCAGCAGGATACCGGCAACGAATGCTGGTACGCGCAATCGGGTCGGCAGGTTCTCATTGGCCCAGCGCGCTGTGAAGACCGCCCCGTACAACCGATTGCGAACCTGCAAACGGCCGTCATGATCGATCTCGATCAGACCGACCGCCATCAGGCGACGCTGCAACGGCGAACCGAGATCGGCCGCCACTTCGACGCCTTTACGAATACGTCCGTAAAGGTTGAGCAACGCTTCCTTGCGCTTCACGTCATTGACGATCACCCGATGGATATGGCTCATGTGCGGCTCGCTGTGTAAAGCGGCCCGCCCGCCGAGTTGCGTCGTTGCTATGTGATCGATCTGTGCTGCGACATCGCCGTCGGACCCTTCGCGCGCTACCTGGCGAGCAAGCTTCTGGCTCAGGTACGGCTGCCCGCGTGTCCAGTAGTAGATCCTGTCCAGCGCAATCGCCGCTTGCTCCGGTTCGAGATTCAATTCGGTCGAAAACAGTTCCAGCTGCTCGCGCGTAAAGTCGTCGAGCGGTATCGGCTGCGTCACGTTGAACGGCGACAGCTCCGGCTCGGCAACCAGGCTTACCGGGTCACATTCCCCGAGCAGGACGAACGTAAGACGCGAAAAGTCAGGGTCGGTCGTACGCGCATTGTGTGCCGCGCGAATACTGGCAAGCAGCTGGTCGGCAAATGGCAGGTCCTCGATGCACTGGATCTCGTCGATGAAAACGACGACGGGCTCGTCGACAAACTGCAGGACGATCTCGGAATAGAACTCCAGCAGACGCTGGCGATTACTCAGTATCGATTTATCGTGCCACCAGGTCTGCAGGTCATAGCGGATCCGTAGCTGTCGCTGCAGGCGGTAGGCAACGTTGTAGTACCAGCGGCCGGGATCGCCACCGCCATCACTGCCGCCGATTTGCTCGAGGTCGAGGATCGCTACCCTGCAACCATTGGCCTCGAGGCGGGCAGCGGTAGCCGCGATCAGGCTCGACTTGCCGCTGCGGTCCGGCACCAGTACGTGCGCATAGCGACCGCTCAACACCGTTTCGGAGAGCAGGTCGTCTGCGCGACGTCGAATATAACCCGCGCGCACAGCATGCAGCGGGGCGCCGACGCTGAAGAACTCGCCGGTTGAATCCAGCTTCCTGCGCTGGTCAGGCAATTCCTTGATGCTTGAGTCGTCGCTCATACTGTGTCGATAAGCCAAACCACGGCGGTCTATTCTGGCATTATTCCGGGCAAAATGAACGATGATCGAATTCTAAAAAAGGACCTGTTTGGCGAAGTCGTGCTGCGGCCCGACATAGACGGTCCTGTCATTGTGCGCGATGCGTCGGCCGCGCGCTGGTGGCTGCGGTGGCTAGCCCGCAGTCTGCTGCGGCGCGAAGCGGAATCGCTGGCCGCGCTCGACGGGGTCGAGGGCGTACCCCGGCTCCTGCGGCACGACCGTGACACGCTCGTCCGAACTTACCTCGCAGGGAGACCCCTGCAGGACGCAAAAACAACGGATGCGGTGTGGTTCAACGCGGCTGCTCGTCTTCTGCGGCGCTTGCACGGGGCCGGCGTCTGCCACAACGATCTTGCCAAGGAGCCGAACCTCATCGTCCTTGACGACGGCCGTCCCGCGTTCATCGACTTTCAACTCGGCTGGCGAAGCCTTCACCGGGGCCGCCTGTTCCGGGCGGCCGCGCGCGAGGATATCCGCCACCTCTTGAAGCACAAGCGTACCTACTGCCCAGGCCGCCTGACACAGCGCGAGCGCGACATCCTGGCGTCACCGTCCCCTCTCTCACGCGCCTGGGCCGGCACGGTCAAGCCTGTATACCTGTTCGTGACGCGCCGCATTCTCGGCTGGGCCGATCGCGAGGGCGCTACAGACCGGGGTGCGCGCCGCTAAGGCACGCTCCGGCAATTCCGGTATACTCGCGCTGCGTATTTTCCAGGGAACAAGGGGACTCCAACGTGGACTTTTGCCATCAACACAACCTCGTCGACCCGAAATCTGCCGGTCGTGAGCGAAAGTTCGGGATTCGGGTTACGCTGCCTGCGTCCGACACGTTGCGCAAGGTCCTCGGCGACCAGTGGGAGCGCCTGCATTGGTATGCAAGCGAAGCCGAACGCGATGCCGCATTCGACGACATGGCGACGCGGCATGGGTTTTATCGCAAGACCGACACCCCGACCCAGGTTCTCGAAAAGATCTCTCGCTAGGCCCGGTCGACGGCCGCTCAGCGCGGAGGCGCGCCGATGAACAGGTAGAAATTTGTCTGCCCGTGCTCGGCAAAGCCGGCGGCGATGTAGACGGGCCCGATGAACGTGTCAAAGCCCGCGAACAGGCTGCCATTCAGGATCAGCGAATCGAAACTCATGTCGGAACGCGTGCGCCACACGTTGCCGACCTCGGCGGACACTCCGAGGTATACAGGCGTATCCATGATTCCCGTGGTATCCCCGATGCGCCGGTAATACACGAGCTTTGCAAGCCCGGCGTGAGGCCCGGCGATCTCGCCACGTTCGAGCCCCGACAGGCGCAGGAAGCCGCCCATCGGGAAGAAGTCCTGCACGCCGCTCTCTGATTCCAGCGTCGTCGCGTAGCTCAAGCCGAGTTGCAGGCTGTTCTTGCCACGGCTCCAGGTTTGCGAGGCTTCTCCCTCGATCGTGTCGAAGTCGAGGTCGGCGCCGAGTCCGGGCCGGGAAAGCGTCCACTTGATGTCGCTGCGCAAACCGCTTCTCGGGAATCGCGTGTTGTCCAGCGTATCAAAGCGAAGACGGGCGAAAGCACCGCCCGTATCGAAGTCGACATTGGGCAACGCCGGATCGCCGACCCTTACCCTGGCCTCACCGAGTCCGCGGAACACGCCGATCCGGAATTCGCCAATGCGTCCCAACTCGCGCCCGAGGTCGATGCCGGCTTCCGCCCCCGACAATCGCAGGCGTGCGATCGTTGCATCATTGGCGAACGCGTTGAGATTGGTCTGTTCAATGTTGACGTGCGGGGCGATAAAGAGCCGCGAGTCGAAACTCAAGGGCTGGTAGAACTCCGAGAACAACTTCGGATCGGTCCCGAGGCGCAAATCGGTACGCCACTCCGCACCCAGGCGGTTAATCCCGGCACGTGTCATGCGTGCCTCGAGATTAAAGGCCGTGGAACCCTCGAAGTCGTCCTCCAGCGATACACCGAACTGCAGGAAATTCGGTCCCCAGCTCTTGCTGCGCGTGCGATACACGACACCCACTCCCCCGTCCTCCTCGACGAGTTCATAGCTGACCTTTTCGTAGAGGCCCAGGCCGTAAAGGCGATCCGCATTCTGCGCGAGGACTGCATGATCGACAGGGTCGCCCGCCGCGATGGTGAGCCTTGACATGAGGACCTGGGACAGGAGCCGGTCGTCGTGTACGACCCGCACAAATGCCAGCGTCGATGCCGGCGCGACCGGCCGGGACCGCTGTGCGAGGTAGGCGCGCCATGCAACGTCATCTACCGCAAGCGCCCTGAGCTTGTCTTCCTGGTTACGCGCCGCGATGACACCGGGCTCGATCGCCTCGACGATGCCGTCAAAATTGGTGGACGCGAATGTCCCGAGTTCAGGCCGGATCAGAATATCCTCGTCGCCGAGGCGCTCGATCTGGCGTAGCGTTTCCTTGCGAATCAGGATCGTCAGCATTTGCTCGGAGATAGTCAGCACCGAATCCAGCTCGTCAATCAGGTACAGGGGAAACTCGACGTCGACCGCGATGATGATGTCAACGCCCATTTCCTGCATCACGTGCACGGCCAGGTTGCCCACGAGCCCGCCGTCGACGAGTAGCCGATCGTCGATGCGCACTGGCGAGAACACCCCGGGTACGGACATGCTCGCGCGAATCGACTGCGCCAGGTCACCTTTGTCCATGACCCAGATCTCGCCACGCTCGATATCCGAGGCGACTGCGCGGAACGGAATGGGCAGATCATCGAAACTCTCGATGTGCGATACGCCCAGCGTGAGCTCGCGTAGCAACATGTCGAGCTTCTGGCCCTGGATCGCACCTTGCGGCAGCACGAGTTCCGTGCCGCGCAGCCCGAGTTCGAAATCGATCGGGACTTCGCTGTCGTCCTGCTTGCGGCGGAAATCGAGATATTCCCTGTTCGGCCTGTCCGACAGTGCAACCGCCCAGTCCAGTGAACCGACCAGCTCCTCGAGTTCATCGGCGCTCATACCGATCGAATAAAGCCCTCCGACGATGGCACCCATGCTGGTTCCGGCAATCGCATCGACGGGAATTTGCAGACGCTCCAGTTCCTTCAGTACGCCGATGTGGGCGGCGCCACGCGCGCCGCCGCCGCCCAGAACCAGGCCAACGCGCGGACGCGCCGCCGCCGATTCTGCGCGATCCGTTGCGGCCGCCTCCTGGGCGACAGTGGCCTCCGCGACGAGCGATAACAGGACTACCACTGCCGGGACGAGCCGGCACCACGCGATACTCATAGGTCTATCCTACCCGCAACGACTCGGCGTACGCCGTGAGCGCCTCGATCTGTTGCGTTTTTCGTTCCAGGTTCCAGCCTGCTTCGGTCGCCGCAATTGCAGCGATCCTGGGATACAGGGGGCGGCCCTGGTCGGCGTCGAAGCCGACCATCAGCCGACGAAAGACGATGTCCTCGAGCGTTTGCGCGAACTCTTCACGCAACGCAAACACAACCTCAGCTGCCAGGACGCGCTCTTGCTCATCCAGCGTCACCGCCAGCGCGCTGTTGGCTTCGGCAAGATCTGCGATCGCCGCTGCGCGACCACCGTAAATGTGCAACATGCGCTCTACGCCGGCATCCGCGAGCACGGCAAGCTTAAGAAGTCGTTCGCGTGCGCGATCAATGCCCCACGCGCCGGGCAGGCCCGTGTCGCGCGTGCGGCATTTCGGCAACTTCAGGTGCTTCAGCTTCGCGATCTTGTCGACGGTCTGTTCGGCGAGGTTTCGATAGGTCGTTAATTTTCCACCGACGATCGACACCATGCCGCTGGCAACCTCCTTGTTGACCTTGATGATATGGCGTCGCGTTATCGCGGATTCGGGGCCCGCTTCCTTGTATGGCAGTGGCCGGACGCCCGCGTACGCATAGTGAATATCGCCGCGCGACAACGACGCTTGCGGGAAGACGCGATTGGTCTCTGCAAGCAGATAGTCCACTTCAGCATCGCTGGCTCGAATACGGTCGAGGTCTTCGTCGTAACGAATGTCGGTCGTGCCAATCAGGTACTGGTCGTTCCAGGGAATTATGAAGAAGGGCCGGCCGTCGGCTGCGGCCTCAACGTAAAACGCATCCCGTGGCGCGCCAGCAAAGTTGCCCACGATGCTGCGGCTACCCTTGGTGCCGCCGATCAGTCGCCGGGATGGCACCGGCGCGACGCCCAGCACGCGATCGACCCAGGGTCCCGCTGCATTGACGACGGTATTGACATCGACACTCTGCTCCTTGCCGTTCGCATCCCTGTAGGCCACGGCGCGAACGGCACCGGCCTCCGCGGCAATGCGCGTGACCTCGCAATGCGTGCGAATCTCTGCACCCGCGGACCGGGCGGCGAGCAGGTTCTCGAGCACCAGCCGTTCCGCGAACGTCACCTGCGCATCGTAGTAGCGTGCTGCGGCCCGCAAGCCATCGGCCTGCAGGCCGGGTTCCTCGGCCTGAATTTCGGCGCTGTTCAGCATCTCGTGGTTCGGCACGGTCTTGCGTAGCGATAGCAGGTCGTAGGCGAGCATGCCGATACGAATCAACAATGGTCCGCGGCGCGCACCCGCATAGACAGGAATGCAAATGCGCAGGGGCTCGACGAGATGCGGCGCCGTGAGTCGCAGGTAGCGTCTTTCGTGCAGCGACTCGTACACAAGCGGAATCTCGCCATACTCCAGGTAGCGAAGCCCGCCATGGATCAGCCGGCTGGAGATGCCCGAGCAGCCGCTGCACAT
>Ga0224496_10000631_pt1 | contig 24002 bp, 27 predicted proteins | sample SF_Jul11_sed_USG_2_FD_168127 | JGI IMG/M metagenome (GOLD analysis project Ga0224496, IMG submission 168127) | Sediment microbial communities from San Francisco Bay, California, United States - SF_Jul11_sed_USGS_8_1 | ecosystem: Environmental > Aquatic > Marine > Sediment | place: USA...
CAGTGGAACGCCGAGCATGAGCAGGGCGGGTCCGGCGATCGAGCTGGTGATGATGTAATTGGGGATGGTGGGTATGCCCATGCCGAGGATGAGGCAGATGATCATGGTGACGAAGAGCGATAGAAACAAACTGTCTTTGGCCATGTCGACAATGAGGCCGGCGACACTGCTGGCCAACCCAGTTAGGGTTAACACGCCGACGATGACACCCACGATCGCGCAAGCAATGCCAACACTAAGTGCCGATTTCGCGCCTTCGACGAGGCCAAGATGCATGATATGCAAAGTCGGCCGCCCGCCCTTCTGCACGATATTGACGGCGAGCAGTACGGCGATGACGCCGAGCACCGGCACGATGCCGAATTTGAAGAACGCTGAGGCGGCGACGCCGATGACGATCCAGAAAATTATCCGCAGGATTGTCTGGTTGAACACTCGCGAGGCACTGCCGCCGAGGATCATGATGGCGGTGAATGACAGCGCGGCGATGGCGGCGAACAGCGGTGTAAAGCCGGCCATGATGAGATACACCAGCACCACCAGTGGCAGCAGCAAGTAGCCACGACCGAACAACGCCGCGCGCCAGTTGGGACAATCTTCGGGCGGAAGGCCCGCGAGTCGCATACGCCCGGCCTCAAGATGCACCATCCACAGCACGGTCACGAAATACAGAATTGCTGGGATGATCGCGGCCTTGACGACTGTTAGGTAGGAGACATCCAGGGTTTCGGCCATGATGAAGGCCACTGCGCCCATGACCGGTGGCATGATCTGGCCACCCATGCTGGCGGTGGCTTCCACGGCACCGGCGAAGGGAGCGCGGAAGCCAAAGCGTTTCATGAGCGGGATCGTGAATTGCCCGGTGGTCAGGACGTTGGCCACGCCGGAGCCGTTGATCGTTCCCATGAAGGCAGAGGTGACCACGGCCACCTTGCCCGGGCCGCCGCGGGTGCGTCCTACCAGCCCAAGCGCGACATCGGTGAAGAGTTTCGCCATGCCGGCTTGTTCCAGGAATGCCCCGAACAGGATGAACAGGAAGATGTACGTCGAAGATACCAGGGTCGCGATGCCGAATATCCCTTCCGTGCCGAGGCTGAGCTGATTGACCACTTGATCAAAGCCGTAACCGCGATGACTCAGGCCGGCAGGCAGATACTGGCCCAACAGCCCGTACGCGAGAAACAGCCCGCACATGATCGGCAGCGCCCAGCCCATGATGCGCCGGCAAGCATCGAACACCAGGATGACGATAATACTGCCGACCACGAGATCAGCCGGGGAAGGATCGCCGGAGCGCAAAATGAGCTCGGTTTCGAACACCCAGTGGTAAAGGCCGAGTGTAAAAGCGGTGGCCCCGAGCAGCCAATCGAACCACGGAACGCGTTCACGCCTGCCCTCTCGCCATCCAGGGTAGAGGGCAAAAGCCAAAAGCACCAGAAAGCCGACATGAATCGAGCGCGTTACGAGGCTCGAGAGCGGACTGAAGGCCGCGGTGTACATTTGGAAAATGGAAAATGCTAAGGCGATGGCCGCGACCAGGCGCGCGTCACCGCCCCGCAGGTTGCGCTGGCCGACGTCGTGATGCGGTGGCGCCGCATCGAGGTCAATCTTTGGTTCTGACATGGAAAACAATCAGGGAACGTCGCCGCTCCCTGATCTCCTGTCGGTGAGTGACTACTTAATCAGACCGACTTCGCGATAATATTTTTCGGCACCCGGGTGCAGCGGGATCGGCATCGAGGCCACGGCGTTTTCCAGCTTGATGCCCTTGGCCGCGGCATGCGCTGCCACCAACTGATCCAGATTTTCGAACATCGCCTTGGTCATGCGATAGACCTGATCGGCTTTCACGCCCTCGTGGGTGACGAGGAAATTCTGGATGGCTGCGGTTGGCACGTCCGCGGTCTGACCCTTATAGGTGTTGGCAGGAATTTTCCCATTCTGGTAGGCCTTGTCACCAATCTTAGCGATGACCTCCGGTGGCACCGGCACGAACACAACGTCTATGCTTGTGGCCAGATCGCGCAGTGCCGGGTTGCCGAGACCGGCCGATTGCAGAGTGATGTCAATCTGTCGGTTCTTGAGCAGCTCCACTGACTCGGAATAGGGTAGGTACTCGACCTTGGCGAAGTCCGAGTACTGGATCCCGGCTGCGCCCAGAACGGCGCGGGCATTGAGCTCAGTGCCAGACTTGACAGCGCCAACCGAGATACGCTTGCCCTTGAAGTCGGCCAACGATTTTATTCCGGCGTCGGCGCGCGCCACGATCTGCACGTAATTCGAGTACATGGCGGAGATACCGCGCAGCTTGTTCAACGGCTTCTTGAAGCCGACCTCTTCGTTGCCGGCCCAGGCCTGGCTGAGAGAATCGCCGAGTGTGAGCGCCACCTCGCCGCGGCCGTTCTGCAACAGGTTGAGGTTCTCGACCGAAGCCTTGGTGGCCTGCACCGACGACTTGGCCTCAGGGATGGCCTTGCCATACAGGGTTGATAGTCCCACACCGATCGGATAGTAGATTCCGCTCGTGCCGCCGGTCAGGATATTAATGAATGATTCAGCGGCTGTGGCCGGCAAGGACATAAGCGCGAATACCATTGCCACTATCAAATTGTTCTTAAGGCTTTGCATAGTTGTCCTCCTGTGGTGAATTGCGTATGAAGGTGCAGAATGTAGTTTAATGTAGTTTTTTGAACGGAACGCCACTGCCACTATATACCTGCGGCACGGCGGCGTGTACCGATTGCACATTGCGAAAAAAACCGACCCATCATCTACGGGGTTTATCAATAACCAAAACGCCAGCTTGGGAATGGCTGCTGAGCAGATTCCCATGCATGTGCAGGATACCTGGATTCAAGCTGACCGGAGTGAGGCAGTCAGTTTCCAAATAAGGTAATGTTTGTTCTCTCCCTCCGCAGCAGGAGAAAACCATGCGTCTCGGTTTTATCGGCCTCGGCAATATGGGCAGCGAGTTGGCGCGGCATTTGCTCGCCGCCGGCCATACGCTCAGTACTTTTGCGCGCGGCGAGCGCTCGCATGCCCACGCCAAGCGTCTTGGCCTGAGTGTGCTTCCCTCGCCCGCCGAAGTCGCACGGGCGAGCGAGGTGGTATTCACCATGGTTACCGCCGGCAGCGATGTCGAATCGATCGCGCTGGGGCCGGAAGGGATCGTGCACGGAGATGTGCCCGGCTCGATCCACGTGGATCTGAGCACGATCTCACCCACGATCACGCGGGAGGTGGGCCGACGCCTTAACGAGCGCGGCATCGCCATGCTGGATGCCCCGGTTTCGGGTGGCGTGGCGGGTGCGAAGGCGGCCGCGCTGACTTTCTTTGTTGGCGGTGACAAGACTGTTTTTGAACGGGCCCGGCCACTGCTGGAATGCTTAGGGAAAACGATCTTTTACATGGGTCCCTTGGGATCCGGTCAGGTGACCAAACTCGCCAACCAGATCGCCCTGCTCGCCAACCTGCAAGGCGCGGCCGAGGCGCTGCTGTTCGCGCGCGAGCAGGGTGCGGACGCGGGCAAGGTGCGCGAGGCGGTGATGACCGGATTTGGCGCGAGCCGCATGCTCGATGTGCTGGGCAAGAAAATGGTCGAGCGTGACTTCGCCGCCGGCATCGTGGCCGCGCTGCACCACAAGGACCTCGGTGTGGCGCTGGAGCTGGCGCACGACACCGGCTTGCCACTGCCTGTCACCGCACAAGTGATGCAGCAGCTCAATGCACTCATGGGAAGCGGTTACGGTGAGCAGGACACGAGCTCGCTGTTGCTGGTGTTGGAGCAGATGCGGGGACAAAAGATATCGGGGCGTTGAATTATCTTAATTGTCTGTATTCGGGAATTCGCACATATACACACCTTTGCAGTGGTTTAAACCTGATCCATACTTCGACAGCATTTGATCCAAATCACCTTCGAGTGATTAAATGATCCTGAAGCGAATTGGTTTTGAGCCCGCCCACCATACACAGAAAAGCAGGCACCCGTCTCGGTCTGGATGCCGGAGGTAGGAAAGTGAACCAGCGAGCTGAAATTCCCCTCCCGATAACCGTCAAGTTACCGACGGAGCCACCGCCCCCGCCACTCCCGGAGAAGGAACGCGCGCGTTTGCAAGAACGCATCAAGCGCCTGCTCAAGGAACGGAACGCCGTGTTGGTCGCGCATTACTACGTGGATGAGGATCTTCAGCGCCTGGCCGAGGAGACCGGTGGTTGCGTGTCGGATTCGCTCGAGATGGCGCGCTTCGGCCATGATCATCCGGCGCGCACGCTTATCGTCGCCGGGGTGCGGTTCATGGGCGAGACCGCGAAAATCTTAAACCCCGAGAAACGCGTGCTCATGCCGACTCTGCAAGCCGAATGCTCGCTCGATCTCGGCTGCCCGGCGAATCTGTTTATTCCCTTTTGCGACGCGCATCCCGACCGCCAGGTGGTCGTGTATTCCAACACCAGTGCCGAGGTGAAAGCGCGCGCCGATTGGGTCGTGACCTCGAGCATTGCCGTCAAGCTCATTGAACATTTGAAATCCCGCGGCGAGAAAATCCTGTGGGCACCGGACAAGCATCTCGGCAAATACATACAAAGCGTCACCGGCGCGGACATGCTGCTGTGGAACGCCACTTGCGTGGTGCACGATGAATTCAAGGGTGAGCTGCTCGCCGCACTCAAGCGCCAGCATCCCGACGCGGCGATCATCGCCCATCCCGAGTCACCGACGGCGGTGCTCGAGCAGGCCGAAGTCATCGGCTCGACCAGCCAGCTGATCGCGGCCGCCAAGCGCTTGCCGAATAAGCAGCTGATCGTCGCCACTGACCGCGGCATTTTTTACAAGATGCAGCAGGCAGCACCGGGCAAGATACTTATGGCCGCACCCACCGCGGGTGAGGGCGCCACGTGCGAGAGTTGTGCACACTGTCCGTGGATGGCGATGAATTCGCTTACCAACCTTGCGGAAGTGCTGGAGACCGGCGCGAACGAGGTGCACGTCGAGGAAGCGGTGCGAGTGAAGGCGCTGCGCGCGACGCAACGCATGCTCGACTTCGCCGCCTCAATTCGGGAAAAAAACCACGGCGATTGACGGCACCGTTTCAAGGATCGGGCTGATTCAGCCCTGATCGGTTATTACCACCGCATTCCCCACCGCCAGCCGACCTCTGGCGACAACACGCAGTCAAACGCCGCTGTGGTGGCCCAAAGCATGACATGTGCCTTCAATCGCCCGCATCTCAAATCGGGAGATGACATAGTATGCAGGATACAATTTATCCGCCGGAGTGACATGCCCACGACCCGGACACAGCGTCTTCTGATTTTTCTGCTCGCGACAATCTATCTCGTGCTCAGCGGCTGCGCTCATGTCGCGCTCCCGGCACGCGGTGAGGTCGCCGGACAAGTCGTTGATACGACGCTCGATGCACCGGTGGCGCGCTATTACCTCGAGCATTATTTGCGCGGCACGCGACACGATGCATCGTTGGATGCCGAACTCGATGCGTTGCATCGCATACCTGCCAACCACTTGCCAACGCGCGAGTATCTTCAAGAACTCTCGCAGCGCTATTCGACCGATTTTTCCTCACTTTATATTGCCGACCGTCTCGCCCGGGAACCACGGAGCATTCCCTGGCAGCTTGATTTCTACGACCGGCTCGCACGCCTGCGCCTATCGGGAGATCGCCTTGCTCCAAGCGCGGAATTTTCCAAGTACCTGATCCTGTTCGTCCCCGGTTGGGATTATGAAAAGAGCGGGCATTTCACCGGCGCGGATTTTGCGCGCCCGCGCGCGCGTCTGGAGTCGAGTGGCCTAAAGACGCGGTTGATTGAAATTCCTTCCACGGGATCGGTGGAGCAGAATGCCTCCGCAATCGCCGATGTCCTGCGCCGATTTCAATCCCCTCTGCCCCGGATCATTCTGGTCAGCGCCAGTTCCGGCGGGCCCGCCGCGGCGCAGGCACTTGGAAAACTTCTCACAGCTGCCGAATCCTGTCGGGTGCACGCTTGGGTGAATATTGGCGGTCTGTTGCGTGGCACGCCTCTCTTTGATCCCTACCGTTCGGGTCCGCGCCGCTGGTTGGGTCGCGCTTTTGCCTGGTTGCAGGGGTGGGAGTGGGACGCCCTGGAAAGCCTCGGAAGGGAGCGCGCCGGCGCGCGTTTCACAAAACTGCAATTGCCCGAACATTTGCTGGTAGTAAATTACATCGGTATTCCGTTGTCCGGGAATGTCTCTGAGTTGGCACGCGAACGATATCTGGGGTTACGCAAGCACGGCCCGAATGACGGGCTGACGCTCATTGCCGATGCGCTGGTCCCCGGTCAGCCGACGATTCCGGCGATGGGGCTGGATCACTATCTCGCGCAGGACCCGGAGCTCGACCTCAAGACCCTGGCACTCACCCTGACCCTGATCGAAGAGCTTGAGAAGCCCAGGGCCGGTACCTGCCCATCATTATCGCGCGTCAATCAGCGAAACAGGTCGTAGTATGATTAAACCTTGTGAAAGTTATTCCGACGAGAATATCCCGCACTCGCATGCGCATAGTTATTGATGGGACACGCTTAAGCGTGATGTGCATCACGCTGTCAATTGCAGCTTCTGCAAACGCAGCGTTCAACATTGGTATCGATGAAGAGGCGCGTTTGCCGTATTGGGAGATCGCCGAACCGGGCGTATCCATCCGGCTGGTGCAGCGTCTGCCGGACCAGACGCGCGGGTTTTTCCAGGCACGCGGGTTTTCGGTCGAGGATTCGGAGGTGATCGCCCAAAGTTGTGTGTTCCAGACGGTGTTCAAGAATATTTCGTCTCCGTCGGCGCCGAGCACCATCGAATATAATCTGCGTGAGTGGGTGGTGCATGCGGCTGGCGCGCGCCATGGTCTTAAAACGCGTGAAGATTGGGAGAAGGAATGGACCACACGCCAGGCGCCGCCCTCCGCGCGATTAGCCTTCGAATGGTCACTGCTCCCCACCCGCCAGCGCTATCGTTCAGGCGACTACAATTGGGGCATGTCAGTATTCAGTCTCAAGCCGGGGGATGAATTCGATCTCGATATCGTATGGCACCAGGACGGCAAGAAACGCTCGGTGTTACTCAAGGGCGTACGTTGCGCGCCCGACATTCATTTGAAACCCGGTGATCTATGAGCGAGCGAATGAACATATTATTCAGGACTGCGGCCCTCCTGTTGTGGCTCACGGCGGGGGTCGCCGCTGACGCCGAGACCGGTAAGATTCAAACGCTGACGCCGCTGGACAAACCGTTCATCGCGCCGGATTTCGCACTGATGGGTGAAGACAGCAAGACCTATCGTCTCTCGGATTACCGCGGCAAAATGGTGGTGTTAAATTTCTGGGCCACCTGGTGTCCGCCGTGCCGTGATGAAATGCCCTCGATGGAACGCGCGCACCAAAAGATCAAGGGCGAGGACATCGTCATCCTCGCCGTCAACGTGGGTGAGGATGGGGACACGGTGTTTGCCTTCACGGGCCAATACCCGGTATCTTTTCCGCTGCCGCTCGATTTCGATGGCAGTGTCATTGCAAAATACCCGGTGATCGGACTGCCGACGACCTTTATCATAAATCCCCAGGGTAACGTCACTCATCGCGCCATCGGCAGCCGCGAGTGGGATGACGACCGGCTCCTGAACACGTTACGCAAGATGCTTAAGCCATAGAATCCAACTGGAGCATTTTGGATGATCAACGCCTATGCCGTGAATAAAGCCAAGGGGCGTTTCCAACGCCTCGAGTATGATCCCGGCGTGCTTGGCCCCGACCTGGTCGAGATCGACGTCATCGCCTGCGGCCTGTGCCACTCCGACTTGTCGATGGTGGACAACGAATGGGGCGACAGCGAATATCCGCTGGTGCCCGGCCACGAAGTGGTTGGCAAAATTTCCAAGGTCGGTACCAACGTAAAGCATCTCAAGCCGGGGGACACGGTTGGCGTCGGCTGGTTCAGTGGCAGTTGCATGATTTGTCACTCGTGTCTGCGCGGCGACCACAATCATTGCGCAGAGGTCGAGCAGACCATCGTCGGCCGTCACGGCGGATTCGCCGACAAGGTGCGCTGCCAAGCGGTGTGGGCCACGCCGCTGCCGGCGGACCTAGATGTCATGAAAGCCGGCCCGCTGCTGTGCGCCGGCATTACCGTGTTCAATCCACTGGTGGAGTTTGATGTGCGTCCCACGCAGCGCGTGGGCGTGATCGGTATCGGCGGGCTCGGTCATCTGGCGTTAAAAATACTCAATAAGTGGGGCTGCGAAGTTACCGCGTTCACTTCCACCGATAATAAGCACGAAGACGCACGGCAAATGGGCGCGCACCATGTCGTCAATTCACGTCACGCCGCACAATTGAGAAAGATTGCTGGCTCGCTCGATTTCATAATTTCCACTGTCGCCGTGGAGATGGATTGGGACGCCTACCTCGATGCACTCGCGCCCAACGGACGTCTGCATATAGTGGGTGCCGTGGCCGAGCCGCTGTCGGTGCCGGCGTTTGCGCTGATTGGGGGGCAACGCTGTCTCTCCGGCACACCGACGGGAGCCCCTGCCACGATGCGGACGATGCTCGAATTCTGCGCCCGCCACCACATCGAGCCCGTGATCGAAACTTTTCCGCTGAGCCACGTGAACGAGGCCATGGCCCATCTTCGGGCCGGAAAGGCACGCTACCGCGTCGTGCTCGAAAACGATTTAGATTGAATTTCCCGCGCTGATCGAAACTCTCTGACTCCCCCGGCGACGGGATCATGGAAACGGATTTGCTTTGCCAGTAACTGCAGCGGCTTATCAAAATTATCTTCTGTTTCCGGTTGCAGATCAGGATAGACCCGGTCATTAATAATTCCGAACCCCAGACCGCTCATGTGCAGCCGCAATTGGTGGGTTTTCCCGGTTACTGGCTGCAATCGGAACAGTCCTTGGTGACCTTTCACTTGCAGGAGCTGGATGAGCGAACGGGCATTGGGGGTACCTGGGACGATTTTCATCCGGAACCGCGGTTCTCCCCGGACAATCCGGTTTTCAACTATCCAGTTTTTTTCCTGCGGGAGGTGATTCACTCCACCCAGCGCGTGATAGGTTTTCTCCACCTTCCCGTGAGTAAACAACTCGTGGTAAAGGCCGCGTGTTTTGGGATTGACGGAGAAAATGACGACGCCCGCGGTCTCGCGGTCGAGGCGATGCAGGGGGGTCAGGTCGGCCAGGCCGGTCCGGTTTCGCAGGCGGTTCAATAAACATTCCTCCACATAACGGCCACCCGGGATCACGGGCAGAAAATGCGGCTTGCAGGCCACCAGCAGCTCGTCATCCTGAAACAGAAGTTGTTCTGCGAAAGGAATGACCGGCTCGTTTTCAATTTCCCGGAAATAGAATATCCGTTTGGAGGGAGAATACGGCGTCTTTGCCGTGATGGGTTCGCCGCTGTCGTTCAGTACTTTCCCATCGCGTATCCGTTGCGCCCACTTATCGCGCGAAATGGCCGGGAAGACGCGGCACAGGAAATCCACGATCGAAGGATAGGGCACTGACGCGGGCGGCAGCGTCACGACGGATGGCTGTTTGGCAATTCCCATTTACGAGGCAGAATAAATAGGCTCGGAGCCATTATCAATGCTCAAATACATATTCGCTTGGGTGCCCATGCTGTTCATCGCCATCGCCAATGGCGTGCTGCGTCAGGTGTGGTACGCGAAATATCTAAGCGAGCTGAAGGCGCACCAGCTCTCGACCTTGATCGGTGCGCTGCTGATCGGGATTTATATTTGGGTGATTGTCCGGTCCTGGATACCCGCGTCCGCGCGGCAGGCGGTGGCCATAGGCATGGTCTGGCTTGGATTGACGGTGACTTTTGAGTTCCTGTTTGGGCACTTCGTGGCGGGACATTCCTGGCTCCGTTTGCGGCAGGACTACAATCTGCTCGCCGGACGCGTGTGGATCCTGCTGCTGTTCTGGGTGGCGGTGGCCCCTTATATTTTCTACCGTATAAATCTTAACTTCAAACCAATCAACAAGTTATAGCTGAGTTCCGTTCAGCCAGCGTTCAGTCACGGGTGAGTAAGCTTGTCTCTGAAGTCAGCATTAACCCTGAAACACAACGAAGGAGACAAACATGAATCGCAAGTTACTGAGTGCCGTTATTCTGGCCGTGGCCACTTCGCTGGCCGCACCTCTGGTGTTGGCGGATCGCGGCAATCGTGACCGTGACAGTTACCGCGGGGCACGCGTGCACCAAGTGGAGGATCGTTATGCACGTCATGATAATGGTTTGCATCGTGGTTGGTACAAGGACAAACACCAATACAAGCATCATTACCGCCATGGTGGTCGCCATGACTATTATGAGCGTCGTGAATATCGCGAATATGGTCCGCGCACCCACCGGGACGACGATTATTACCCGGAACGCCGTTCCAGCTCATCCGCACCTGTCATTCTTGGGAGCGTAATCGGCGGGGTGGTGGGACACCATATCGGCCATGGTGACCCCGGGCATACGGCGGTCGGTGCGGTAATTGGTACCGTGATTGGCTACGACATCGCACGTCATCGCGACCGCTGATGCACCGCACGTCACTCGTTACGAGCCTTCTGGCCGGAATCTTTGTGTGGGCTCTGGCTGTCCCGGCGGAGGCGCGTCGTGACGGACATTCACCGCGGAAAAACGACGCACGTCATGAGCGGTCCTCGTTGGACGAGGCGGTGTCGAATGTCAGGCGTGATACCGGTGGGCGCGTGCTCTCGGCGGAGAAACGGGAACGTAATCAAGGCACCACTTACCGTATTAAAGTATTAATGCCAAATGCCTCAGTGCGAACGTTCGACGTCGAGACGCCGGAACGCAAGCGTCGATAAGTTTTATTTCTTAAAGGGGTCTGAGTGTCTTTTCCTCGGTCACGGTATCCCCAGAATGCCGGCGCCTCTCTGCAGGCATCCAGGTGTCCCGCGTGCGGAATATGTCGTGGTAGCTGCAATAAAGCGCAGCAGCCACTACCGGCAGAGTGACGGAGCCAATCACGAGCCACAGCAGATAGCCGATCCATGGCGACAGGCCAGCAGCCAAAAGGCTGAGGAGGAAAGGCAGAAGCAGCACACCCAACAACAGCAGCAGGGCGATCGTGAAATGTCGACTGGCCTTGAGGCTTTGACGCAGTGAGGGCATCAGCGGTTCGCTTCGCAGGAAGGTGAGGGGGAGGGCGTAGATCAGTGAAGCCGCGAGAAGGACGTAACACACAAAGGCAAGCAGCCCCATGGTGAGTACCCCGAGCAGTGTCGGAAAATTCAGGCTAGCCCAGTTGGCCACCCAGGCCTGGCCCGCTACTAGCCGCAGGAGCAAATGAATCAACAACACCACACTGATGCTGAGCACGCTCGCTGCCACTGCCGGCAATACCCGCTCCTCTTTCCGGAAGACGTACAGCAGTTGTTGTGGCGATTGTTTCAACGCGGGCAGGCGCAGCTCCCCCGGCAGGGTCTTATTATGCCGGTAGATGGTGTCGAGAGAGAGGTAAATGCTGGAGAGCATGACTGGCGCAACCAGCGCAATGAGCAAAGCGCCGAGTAATGGGATCAGTTCAAGCACGCTGAGCACAACCGCGGACGTCAAGCCCATGCCGCCGAGGAGCCAGGGGTTGCGCATGAACAGCTGCCAACCGTTCAGCAGCCACCGTTGTCCAATGTGCAGATGTTTCCAAAATCTTTCCAAACACATTCTCCCTGAGGATAACCTGTCCTCGCGGATGTAGTTATAAAACTAGCATGGTTTTTTGGATGGCGGAGAAAGAGAGTTCCCGGCAAGGAACCGCTTGCCACGCTGGACGGCGTGGCTGTGCCATTTATCGGCTAGCGTGTGAGAGTTGATATGCCGTCAACGTTTGACGGCATGCTTTACCGGCTCGAGGTCAGTGCTGATCGCGTCAGGTCGTGGCCTTGTAGACAACGTCGTGCTCGCGCGCATGTTCCTTTACCCGCAAGCCGAAGGATTGGCCGGGACGCGCCTCGTTCACATGCACGTGGTCGATTTCCATCGAATCGACCGGCTGTGAGAAGTCGCTGGTGTGCCCCTTGATGTGAATGAGGTCTCCGACACGCAGGACGCCTTTCTCGAGCTTCAGGATCGCGACCGAGAGATGGTTGAAGTAATGGGTGACAACCCCGATGCGCTCCATGCCGAGTGGTGCGGCTGGCGCCGCCGGCAGTGGCATCGCGGCGGGCTTAACCACGGCAGCTCGCTTTGCCTTGGGCGCAGCCTTGGCCTTGGTTGTGGTTTTCTTTTTGGGCGCAGCCTTCTTGCGTATCGCGCGTTTGCGGGTTGGGGCTTTCTTTTTCTTCGCTTTGGTCTTAGCTTTCTTTTTGGTTGCCATGGGTCGAACCTCCACTTTGAAAACGACACAGTAGTATAGAAAATAACGCTCTGTCTTGCTAACCGGCCCATAAATATACTAGTCCCGGCGCTGTTTTTTCCTTAACCCAAGTCAACTTTCCACCTTGATCCCGATCATCGCAAGTCATCGGCGGCTGTCCCGGGAGAGTCAGCCATGGCCGTAGATCTTGGCGTGTCGGGTGGCATGCTATGGAAAAAACGATTCGGAGTCGGAGGCGGATAGAGTTTTTCGATATGCTGCTCCATCAAAGGTTTAATTGAGGCCTGACAGCAATATAGTTAAATATTCAACCAGAATGTTCTTGCTCCGTTCTGCTGTCCAACGGATAAACAGGGCGGACGAATGGAACCAACGCCGGTTTATCCCGTTAACGAATCCCTTTACCATTGTTTCAATGTTCACCCGCATGGTTCGCCACAACTATCTGCTGATCCTGGTCGCGGTATTCACACTCGAGTTCGCTTGGCTTGCCATCGATCCTTACGACCGCGCCGACTGGGCGCTAGAGAATGCGCTGGTTGTGGTGTTTATGTTGGTATTGGCACTCAGTTATCGTGCTTTTTTGCTGTCGAATATCTCTTACACCCTGATATTCATATTTCTGCTGCTGCATGAAATCGGCGCGCATTACACCTACGCCAAGGTTCCATATGACGAAGTATTCGTGTTTTTCTTTGGGTTCAGCCTGAACGACGCGCTTAGCTTCGAACGTAACCATTTCGACCGCGCGATTCATTTTTCCTACGGGTTATTGCTGGCCTACCCGGTTCGCGAGGTTTTTATCCGCATTGCCAGCGTACGCGGTTTCTGGGGCTATTTCCTGCCGCTCGACATCACCATGTCCAGTTCCATGTTGTTCGAACTTTTCGAATGGGGTGCCGCCGACTACTTTGGCGGCGATCTCGGCATGAATTATCTCGGGACGCAGGGCGATATCTGGGACGCGCACAAGGACATGGCACTGGCGAGTCTCGGGGCATTAACCGCCATGATTGTTACCGCCACGATTAACCACAGTCTGCAACGGGATTTTGCCGCCGAATGGAACGAAAGCCTGCGCGTGAAGATATTCCAGCCGCTGGGCGAAAACGAAATCAAACGCCTGGGACGCAAGCGCCAACGGATGAAAGGATAAGATGCTCTCTCCCACTTATCCGGCGGGGTTCGGCCTGATATCATCGTTTGAAGAGGTCCTTCGCCATTGCAAATAATCTTTCATCAATCTGTTTTTGGCTTACTGCTGGGTCTCGTCGTGATGGCGGCGGGCGCGGCGGCTGAATCGCTTCTGTATGAAGAACAATCGCTGACCGTGAACGGCACGCGCCAGGTGGCGCGCGTGCCGAAGGGTTTTCGGTTGGAGCTGCTGACTGACAAACTTGATGGCCCGCGGCTGATGGCGTTTGCCGACAACGGCGATCTCATCATCGGTTCCAAGTCCGGCCGGGTTTACCGTCTGGCGCCGCCTTACACTTCGCCCGAAGTGCTGGTAAATCTGGATGATTACCCGCACAGCGTGGCCTTCCGCAAGGGTGAAATTATTATCGCCCGCACCAACGGCGTGTACCGCGCACCGTACCAACCTGGCCAGAAACAGATTTCCCCGGCATCGGTCAAGCTGCTCGCGCGCCTGCCGGGGGGCGGTGGGCACAGCAGCCGCACGGTGGGTGTGGGGCCCGACGGTCGGGTGTATGCGAGTCTCGGGATACAGGGCAACTGCAGCGATCAGTATCTCGGAGAAAATTATTCTTTCGATAACCGGCGTGGCGGGGTATTCGTGTTACGCGAGGAGGATGGCCAGGCACGCTGGGAGGTGTTTGGTTCGGGGTTGCGTAACCCCGTGGGATTCGCCTGGCATCCACAGACGCGTGTCATGTACGCCAGCAACAACGGCCCCGATCACCTGGGTTTTGAGCAGCCGCCGGAATATTTCAGCCGCATTACTGCCGGTTCGTTCCACGGCATGCCCTGGTTCCAGTTCAACGGCAAGCAGCTGAAGCGAGATGGCTGCGCAACCAGCAATTCGCCACGTCCACTTTCGGATGTCGCGTCTCCCGTTGCGACTTTCCCGGCACGCAATGCCCCCATGGGAGTCACTTTCATGCCGAAAGGCGCGCTCGGCAAGGCGCTGGAATTTGACGCCGTCGTCGCGCTGCGTGGATCCTGGGGCACCCAACCCACCGGTGGGTACATCGGCAATCCCGCCACACGCCGTCCACCCAAACTGGTCGTGGTGCGCTTCAAGGACGGTGAGGCCGTGCGCGTGGACGATCTCGTGACCGGTTTTCAGCTTGATGACGGCGACCGCTGGGCGCGCCCAGTTGGTGTCGCCATCGGTCCCGACGGGGCGTTGTATTTCACCAGTGACAGTGAAACCAACGGTTTATTTCGTTTGAAGTCGAAATAGAGCTCAGTCGACGGCGAGGCTCTGAATATCTGCCACCGTGCGGCGACGGTGTTCCGTGATGCCTTTAATTAACGCCGACAGTATCACTCCCGCGCCGGCGATCAGCGCCACAGCCAGGGTCGCATAACTCAACGTAGCCAGAACGTTCTGTGACGTGGTACTGAGGGCGGGCGTCCACCCGAGATTTGAGAAGTACACGGGTAGTTTGAACAGACGGCTTAACAGCACGATCAACATGATCATGCCCATGACGAATTTGACCGTGTGATCACGCACGTAAGTCGTGCCGATGGCACCCAACTGTATGCCGAAGAGCGAGCCGGCGAGGATGATCATGGAGAGACGAATATCCACGAAGCCTTCCCAGGCGTACAGCAGGCTGCCACCCATGCCCATTACGAAGGCGACCACGAGTTCCGTCGCTGTGGCCATCAGCGCGGGCACGCCGAGCACGTAAATCATCGCCGGCACCCCGATGAACCCGCCAACCGCAATCGAGGCGGCCAGCATACCGGTGGCGAAGCCGAGTGGGGCCACGAACAGCAACGAGACCGAGGCTCCCTGGAGCGAGCTGAAACGCATCATGGTGCCGGGGATGTGGATAGACTGCACCCATTTTGCCAGCCGGGGAGCGGAAGCCGTGGTCAGGAGCTCACCGCGCAAGCTGCGCTTGGCGTCGCGCAGGACGAAAGCGCCGACAGTACCGAGAACGATGATAAAAACCATCGACACATAAAGGTCTGACCCGGTGTCCCCAAAGTGGGATCGGATGCCGGTCATGATTTCCTTGCCGAAGAATACCCCGGCCTCGGCAAACAAGCCCATGATGATTCCGAGCTTGACGTCCACCTGCCCGTACTTGGCGCGCTTGATAGCGCCAACCAGCGCCTTGGGAAACTTGTGCGCCATGTTGCTCGCCACGGCCACGATGGCTGGCGCGCCTAGGCTCATCATGGCGGGCGTCAATATGAACGCGCCCCCGGAGCCGATGAAGCCGCTGACCAGGCCACCAATGAATCCGATGACGAAGAGCAGCGCTACCGTGGTGGCATTTAAATCAATGAAATTGACCGCTTCCACCGCTTACCAACCTGTTATGTCTTATGCTTCAGGCCGAGGACGTCCCAGAACCGTCCGGTAAAATGGCCGTGGACCAGGGAAAACAGCAGCGCCAGGACGATGGGCACAGAAAAGAACTCCTTGTCACCCTCGCGTGTCATGGTTGCCATCTCCACCAGCATGTCGTTGGTCTCGAACAACATGAAATATAGGACCATGCTCAGCAATCCAAGAAGGATGGCCGTCGCGAGGATCGGGGTGGGAACGGGTCGATAGGTTTTCAGATAATAGTCGGCGACGTAATGCATATATGATGGGCCTCAATGGCTCAATAGTATATTCCTATAAGGAATGTTATAATGACCTATTTAATCACCTAGGAATATGCTTTGTAGATGTTGGAATATTCTTCCTCTATAATATAAAGTATTCTTCGACTACAACCTGATTATGGTCTAAGATAATAATAATTACTAATGAAATGGATTATCTATACATTCCTTAATGGAATATTCTTTTTTACCTGATCTGGATGGTTGGACTGCGCTGCGGGCAGTCGTGGAGAAAGGCGGCGTGACCGAAGCCGCCCGAGTGCTGAAAATCGGACAACCCGCGGTCACCAAGCGCCTGCGGGCGCTTGAGGAGTGCTACGGCATGCCACTGCTGGAACGCGTCCGGGGACGATTGAGGCTCACCCCCGCCGGGGACCTGGTTTACCGTTTCGCCGTGCAGACGCTCGACCGTCACGTCCTATTGCGGGAAGACTTGCAAAATATTTCCAAGGGGCGCAACACACTGCGACTCGAGGTCACGGTGGCCATCGGCGAACACCTCCTACCTGAACTGCTGCTCAGATTTACCGAGCAATTTCCCGACTATAAAGTGATCTCGCGCCTGGGTTATGGCCGTCTCATCGAAACCCGGCTGGCGACGGGGCTTGCCGATCTCGCGCTGCTGGAATCGGCGCCGGATCATCCCGATATCCTGGTGCAAAAATGGATGGAGGACGAACTGTGGCTGGTGTGCGGCGCGAATCACCCGCTGGCCGGATCGGAAATGGTGCCGGTCGAACAGCTGACGAATCTGACTTATGTTCTGCGCGAGAAACGCTCGGCGGTTCGTGACGCCACTGATCAGGCGCTGCAGGGAATCGGGATCGAGAAGGTCCATATCGCGCTCGAGGCCGGCTCGACCAACACCATCATAGAAATGCTCGAACGCGGGCGCTATGTAAGCTTCCTTCCGCGTTTCGCGGTACAGGAGAGCGTCGCCGAGGGTTCGCTGCACCGTCTCAAGGTGCAGGGGTTCCGCATCATGCGCACACTGTGGATAGCGCGCCATCGGGACAATCTCAAACATCCCGTGGCCGAGGCCTTCATCGCCGTATTGCGCGAGATGGAATCCGTGGCGGCATGAGCATGAACGGGCCGGCTGAAAAGTAAAGAAACTCCTCCTATATTCTTCGCCGCTTCCCCCCTGCGGTTTTTGCCGGCTGCGACAGAGCGCACCGGGTTCCCAGGACGATCCAGTTCGTGAGGGACTTTTCCGTGCAGCACCCTTTCGGCCTGACCACGACAAAACCCTTCAACAGTCTTCCGGTGAAGTCGAATTTCCGGGTATGTGGGCGATTCAGGGACGCGGCGTATTCATCCGGCTTGACCCGCACGATCAGATCATCGTTAAGCACGCCTCCACACATGTTTCCGTGCAGCATGAAGCACAGGCCCCCAAACATTTTTCGTTCGGAATATCCGGTTTTATGGATCAATAATTTGCGCACGCGCGCGGCGAGGTCTGCATTGAAGCTCATGGATCCTCCATGCTGAAAGACGGCCATGACCAGGGAGCCTGACGGTTCATGATGCCCGGAAGACTCGCCCGGGACAATAAAAACCCCTATTCTAGCTTGCCATGAAGCCCATACAGGTGGATACCGGCGCCTCCCGGCTGATCGAGGCACGCCTGCGCCGGTGGCGCTGGACGGTGTTTGGGATCGTGGCCGTGTCGTACATGCTGGCATTTTTCCATCGAGTGGCACCGGCCGCTATCGCCTCCGATCTGCAAAGGGCATTTGACGCCAGCGCCGCGGCGCTGGGGGGCCTGGCCGCGACCTATTTCTACGTCTACACCGTGATGCAGATTCCAACGGGGATTCTAGTGGATACGCTCGGGCCACGCCGCATTGTCACGCTCGGTGGCGTTATCGCCGGCATCGGCTCCCTGATGTTCGGATACGCGGATACCATGATCGAGGCCTCGATCGGCCGGATGCTGATTGGGCTCGGTGTGTCGGTGGCATTCATCTCGCTGCTGAAATTGAATGCGGCCTGGTTTCACGACCGTCATTTCGGTACGGCGGTCGGCCTCACGCTGGTGCTGGGGAATGTCGGTTCAGTGCTCGCGGCCGCGCCGTTTGCCTGGGTGCTGCAGTTTACGTCCTGGCGCACCGTGTTCATCGTGCTGGGGGGCGTGTCGTTCGCGGTCGCCGTGCTCACCTGGCTGTTCGTACGCAATCACCCGGGCGAGGTGGGTCTGCCAAGTTTGCGCGAGATCGATGGCCACGCGGCACACCTGCCGCACGAGGGCCACTGGTTCGAAGGCCTCCTGACGGTTCTCAAGAATCGTTACACGTGGCCGATTTTCTGGATGAATCTCGGTATCGGCGGATCGTTCATCGCCTTTGCCGGGTTGTGGGCGGTGCCATTCCTGCAAGACGTGTATGGCATGGAACGCGTGGCGGCATCGGAACACACGAGTCTGATGCTGGCGGGTTTCGCCGTCGGGGCACTGGCGTTGGGTGCGGTGTCCGACCACCTGGGTCGGCGTCGCCCGGTGCTGATCGCAACGACCATGGTGCATCTGCTGTGCTGGTTGCCGCTCCTGTTCGCGCTGCCGATGTCACTCAGCATGAGTTACCTCCTGTTTCTGCTGATGGGCCTGAGTGCGGGAAGTTTCACCCTGAGCTGGGCGTGCGCGAAGGAAGTGAATCAACATGCACTGTCCGGCATGGCGACCAGCGTAGTCAATACCGGCGTGTTTCTCGGCACCGGGATCCTGCAACCGCTGGTGGGCTGGACGCTCGACCGCGCGGGCACGGCACAGGGTGCCGCAGCGCAATATCAATTGGGTATCCTGATTTTTTTCGGCTGTGTCGTGGCCGGCTTTGCTGGCAGCCTGCGCGTGCGCGAGACCTACTGCCGCTACCTCAATGACTGAATTTCTGGAAATCGGGTTGAATTATTGCTTAGTTGCTATTTCTTATTGATAGGTGGTGGATATTCATAGGTTTATGATTCTTCGTTTTATTATGTCACCGCACGTGGAAAGACAACCGAAGAGGAGGCGCGAGTGAAAATTACCCTCAAACCTGGCATTACCCACGAGCTGCACTTTCGTGTGCCAGAAACCAAGACTGTGCCGCATCTGTATCCGGAAGCGCCCGAATTCCAAGTGATGCCGCGTGTTCTGGCGACCGGTTACATGATCGGGTTTATTGAGTGGGCCTGCATCCTGGCGGTGAATCCGCATCTTGACTGGCCACGCGAGCAGACCGTCGGGACACACGTGAACTTAAGTCATTTGGCTGCCACGCCCCCGGGAATGGGAATCATGGCGCGCGTGCGGCTTACCGAAGTGGAAGGCCGCAAACTGGTGTTTGAAGTGGAAGCTCGCGACGGTGTCGATTTGATCAGTCGCGGTACGCACGAGCGCTTTGTTATCGACGCCGAACGTTTCACGCGCAAGGTCGCGGACAAGGCGGCGTCAGATAAGTCGTGAAAAAGCGGTAATCTTGGGAGAAATCAAGAAGAATAAATCTTTATTGCCAGAAATCAGACGGTTACGCGATTGATCCGTTCAGCCTCTGTTCAGCGTGGGGTTTGTATTCTGATTCACAGCAGTCAGAAGTGAACCCCAATGCAACGAAGGAGGCAATCATGAAACGCAAACTGCTTGGCATTGCCGTGATAATCCTGGCCGCCATGTTGACAGTACCGCTCGCTCAGGCGCGAGACAGTCGAGGTGATCACCGCCCGGTTTACCGCGAAACGCATATCGAGCGGCATTATTCCCATCCGGGCCGGCATCATGGGTGGCATCAGCCGAGACATTTCCGTCACGGCCACCGGCATCACCGGCACCATTATTATCGTCATGCACCCACGCCGCGTTATTATGCTCCGCGACATCATCATCCGGGACATTATCGTTCTTCCTCCGCACCAATCATATTGGGCAGTGTGATCGGCGGTGTGGTGGGGCATGAAATCGGTTACGGCGATCCCGGCCACACGGCGGTGGGTGCGGTGGTCGGTACAGTCATTGGCTACGAAATCGCGCGCCATCGCTGAACCATGCGCCACCATCGCCCCGCGCGCGGGTGCTTCGTTCGCGCCAGTCCGTTAAGATGCACGGGCGATGACACGCCGAAAATTCATTTCCATTCTACTTACGGGGCTGCTGGCCTACGCCTCCACCGGTCCGGTGGAGGCGCGGCGCGATGATCGGCGTGACGAGCGTCGTGATGACCGCTCTGACCGCCGTTCCCGCCGCGAAGTCGCACCACAACGCAGCGGGCTCTCACTGGACGAAGCGGTATCCCGTGTCCGCCGCGAAACCGGGGGACGGGTGCTCGCGGCCGAGGCCCGCGATCAGCGCGGAGCCACTACCTACCGTATCAAAGTGCTGATGCCAAACGGGGCGGTGCGCGTGTATCACATGGACGCGCACAGCGGCAGGATGCAATAGCGGTCGATCCCTCATGCGCCTCCTGGTCATCGAAGACGAAAACTCCCTGCGCCACCAACTGACCGAGCAGCTGCGCCTTGCCGGTTACGTCGTGGACGACGCGGCCAATGGCAAGGACGGCCTGTTGCACGGTCGCGAATACCCCATTGATCTGGCCGTCGTGGATATTGGCTTGCCTGACTTGAGCGGCATCGAAGTCATTCGCGGCTGGCGCAAGCAGGACAAGCGTTTCCCGGTGCTGATCCTGACCGCACGTGGGCGTTGGCAGGACAAGGTCGAGGGACTCGAGGCCGGCGCCGACGATTATCTGGTCAAGCCATTCCATTTTGAGGAGTTGCTCGCACGAGTGAATGCGTTACTGCGACGCGCGGCTGGGCTGGCGCAGCCGGTGTTGACCTGCGGACCGGTGCTGCTCGACACCGCCTCCCAACAGGTACGCGTCGACAAGCGCGCCATTGAGCTGACGGCCTATGAATACAAGGTACTGGAGTATCTCATGCTGCACACGGGCGAGGTGGTGTCGAAAACGACCCTGACCGAGCATGTTTATGATCAGGATTTTGACCGTGACAGCAACGTCATCGAGGTGTTCATTGGGCGCCTGCGCAAAAAGCTTGATCCGGATGACCGCTTCAAGCCCATTGAAACCTTGCGTGGCCGCGGCTACCGCTTCACGCTCCCGTGCGGGAAACCCTGATGCGTTCGCTGCGCGCCCGCCTGCTGCTGGTCTCGGCCGTGGTGCTGGCCGGCTTTCTCGGATTGACCGGGTTAGCGCTCGATCGGGCTTTCAGCTCCAGCGCCGAGAGCGCTTTGCGTGAAAGGTTGCAGGGCCATCTTTACGCGCTGCTGGCGGCGGCCGATCTCAATGACCGCCAACAACTGGAACTTCCCATTGAGCTTCCCGAGCCGCGTTTCAATCTTATTGGTTCGGGACTGATGGCTGAAGTGCGCGATGCCTCAGGTGCCACGGTGTGGCGCTCGCGTTCCGCGATCGGGACGGAATTCGCGGGAGTCGCCGCCAACGTCCCCGGCGAACGCGTGTACACGCCACTCGGCGGGGGAACATCGCCTACGCGCCTGATGTTGAGCTTCGCCACGCGCTGGGAAAGCAACGCGCGGCCGGCGCAGGTGTATGTGTTCCACGTTATCGAGCGTCTCGATGAACTTCAGGCACAAATACGTCAATTTCGCCGCGGCCTGTTCGGCTGGCTTGCCGCGGCCACCGTGCTGCTGCTCGTGATGCAGGCCTTGATTCTGCGCTGGGGGCTGGCGCCGCTGCGCCGCGTGGCGCAGGACCTATCCGACATGGAGGCCGGGCGCGCCCGTACGCTGTCCGGGCATTACCCGGCCGAATTGCAGCCGCTGGTGGACAACCTCAATGCCTTGCTCACCAACACCCGTGCGCACCTGCAACGCTATCGCGACACACTGGGAAATCTGGCGCACAGCCTCAAGACGCCGCTTGCCGTGTTGCGCGGCAGCGTTGAGGTGAAAACGCCGGTGGAGGAATTGCGCACGGTGGCGCAGGAACAATTACAGAACATGAATGAGATCATCGAGTATCAATTGCAACGCGCCGCCGCGGCCGGCCGCACGGCGCTGAGTACACCGTTGCCGGTGGATCCCGTGGCACGCAAGGTCATTGCCGCGCTTAAAAAAGTCTATGCCGGGAAATTCCTGAACGTGGACATAATGATTGCCCCGGATGTGAAGTTTCGTGGCGACGAGGGTGATCTGGTCGAAATACTCGGTAATATTCTGGACAATGCCTTCAAGTGGGCGCGCTCGCGCGTGCGGGTACAGGCGCAAAACGAGACTGGAGGACCGTCCGGACTGCAGTTCACACTGCGTGTCGAGGACGATGGCCCTGGCATCCCGGACGACCAGGTTGAACGTGTGCGCGCCCGCGGCGCGCGCGCCGATGCCGCCACGCCAGGGCATGGCCTGGGTCTGGCCGTGGTGCAGGAGTTTGCCGATCTTTATGACGGGGAGCTGGTCATTTCCCGCAGTTCGCTTGGTGGGGCCGCGGTCGAGGTGCGGTTGTAGCCGGACTGCTTCAATTTACACTTCTTAACAATTATGCCATAGACAGCATGAACGGTTTTTTGCAGCATTTCAGTGTTCACAAATAACTGCATCGTCAGTCCAGTCCATCCCGTCTGATGTTGTCAGTTTCTTAATGTCTATCGATACCGGAGGCTTATCCCATGAAGCGTTTTGGCATTTATCCCATCATTGCGATATTTACAATTTTTTCCACCGGTTGTGCTACCGACGAATACGGCAATCGCCGACCGATGACCGAGGCGGAGAAAGGCGCCCTGATCGGTGCCGCCTCGGGTGCGGTCATCGGTGCGCTGGCCAAGAAGGACAAGCGTAGCAAGGGCGCCCTGATCGGCGCGGTCGGCGGCGGGCTCGCCGGCGCGGCGGTGGGCAGCTACATGGATTCCCAGAAACGGGATCTGGAAAAAGTGCTGGCCTCTGATGTTCAGGCAGGTGCTATCAACATAGACAAGATCAATCAGAACAATCTGCTGATCACCATGACTTCCCAGACCGCATTTGCGTTCGACTCAGCCGAGATCAGTACCGGATTCCAGAGCACGATGGACAAGATCGCGAACGTGCTGGTGCGTTACGGGAAAACCCATCTGACCATTGTTGGTCACACCGACAATGTCGGCTCGCACGAGTACAACCAGGGCCTTTCAGAACGCCGTTCCGGCGCCGTCATGAATTACCTGCGTGCCCAGGGCGTTATTCCGCAGCGGCTCGTGTCCCTAGGGCGGGGTGAAACCTCACCACGTGCGAGCAACGCCACCGAGGAGGGTCGGCGCCTTAATCGGCGTGTCGAGATCGTGGTGGAACCTGTCGTCGCCGAACCTCAGGCTTGAGCAGTCCCTCTGTACGTTTGCGATGCAGGAGAATAAGCGGGAGGTAATTACGCCACGCCGTATTTTTTGAACCATTCCTGCAGGCGCTTCCAGCCGTCCTGCGCCGGTCCAGGGCGATAACTTGAACGAAAATCGGCGTGAAAGCCGTGCGGCGCGTCAGGATAAACGACGATCTCCGAGGGGCTTTTCGCGGCCTTGAGATCGTCCTGCATCATCTCAACAATCTCTAACGGAATCCCCTGGTCCTCGGCACCGTACAAGCCAAGCACCGGAGTCTTGATGGATTTCGCCATATCGAGTGGCTGTTGCGGGCGCAGTTCGTCCTTATTGCCAGTGAGCCGGCCGTACCACGCCACGCCGGCCTTGAGCTTGGGATTGTGCGCAGCGTACAGCCATACAATGCGTCCGCCCCAGCAGAAGCCGGTGATGCCGAGCTTGGCGTCGTTACCGTTGTTCTTCGCCGCCCATGCCGCCGTGGCATCGAGATCGCTCATGACCTGTGAGTCCGGCA
>Ga0224496_10000632_pt1 | contig 24001 bp, 22 predicted proteins | sample SF_Jul11_sed_USG_2_FD_168127 | JGI IMG/M metagenome (GOLD analysis project Ga0224496, IMG submission 168127) | Sediment microbial communities from San Francisco Bay, California, United States - SF_Jul11_sed_USGS_8_1 | ecosystem: Environmental > Aquatic > Marine > Sediment | place: USA...
CTATATTAGAGAAAACTGTGTTCTGACCCCGGTTTTGACCCCGGTTTTCTACCTCCGTCTGCTATGGCGATTTCTATGCTTTCTTTGTGTACATCCATCCCGATAAATAGTATGTTTGAACTTGTCATGTCGACCTCCGATCCCGTTTGTTAATGTGCTATGCCCTTAATCATTATGGCTCTGACGTACTACGTTAATCCACGCTTAGGACGGAGGTCGGCTCCTTACGCGGAAAGTCATTATGTCTAGGCGCGTAAAAAGAATTAGACAGGAGTCTTCAATATTGGAACTAATAAACCACGTTAGACTGAAAGCGTTACTATTTTCATTGTTACTATTTTCAAATTACTCATATTCAGGCGAATTAAATCTTAATGGAGGAGTTGTAACATTAGTAACACTTCCAACTTTATTTGTAGAAGCAGAATATAAATTTAGTGATCAAGCAATAAGGGTGAAATATTTTGAATATCTCGGTGTTCTTGGCTTAAGCTCTCATGATTACAAGGGTGCTTCTTTTGACTATTCATTTAATCAAGCTGAGGTAAATGGGGTTGGTAATGGTTTTTATGTTTCGACTGGTAAGGCGGAAATGTCAAAACACTCAATATTAGAAGAAGAATATAATTATTTTGGTATTGGGTATGAACTATACGAAAAGGATACGGACATTAAGTTTATAGAAAAATACTTTCTAAGAGTACAATTAGATTATTATGAGCTTGTAGGTGGAAGCCGATTGTCAAATGAGGGTAACTATAACTTTGTATTTCCTAATATTGCCTTAGGGGTAGGGTTTTAATTCATAACATTTTTAATGTATTTAGTAGTTGTGACAACCGCATTCATAATGATGACCGGTATTGCTCATGGACAAAATTAATGCCCTAAAACTATACGGGTCGGACCTAGACAACTCATTGGTTAATAAATAAAATTACTCAATATAGTGCTGTTTTAAAGGCTTAAACGCCTCATTTCATGGATGAAACCACTGTTTTAAGGAGAAGGTGTTATGCCATGCGCAAATCGTTATTTCTTACAAGGCCATCTATGGCACATTACTCATCGTTGCCATCAAAGAGATTTTTTACTGGGATATTTAGGCACAGAGTAAAAATTCTTATGTTAGTTCAAAACCACAATGTTAAAACCGGGGCAGAACACAGTAGTTTCTAATGCCGTAGAATTCTGTGTAGCGACCCCGGTTATTTTTGCACTTAGCCTAATAAACTTTTATCACACCGTTATTCTCTGTTATTCATCGCCCCCAGTAGATGTAACAAACTGGTGAACAGATTGAAGATAGAGACGTACAGCGTCACTGTTGCCATGATGTAGTTGGTTTCACCGCCGTGTATGATGTTACTGGTTTCGTACAGTATTAGACCTGCCATGAGCAACACGAACATGGCGGATACAGCTAACGACATGGCGGGCATTTCAAACAGCATCGCGCCCAGTCCGGCGAAGAATGCAACCAGAATGCCGACCATGAGGAAGCCACCCATGAAGCTGAAGTCCTTTCGGCTGACCATGGCGTAACCCGAAAGGCCAAAGAAGATCGCGCCGGTGCCACCCATTGCAGTCATCACGATTTGCCCGCCATTGGCCATGGCCAGGTAGGCGTTGAGTATCGGGCCGAGTGTGTAGCCCATGAATCCGGTCAGGGCGAAGACAAAGGCAAGGCCCAGACTACTGTTGCGATATTTTGATGTTGCGTACAGTAATGCAAAATATCCACCGAGCGTCAGTAATATGCCGGGGTGGGGCAGATTCATGCTCATGGAAACGCCGGCTACCACTGCACTGAATAACAGCGTCATGGATAACAACGTATAGGTATTACGAATCACCTTGTTAGTGGCAAGGATGGTCGATTCCGTACGTGGCGTGTTATTTAGTATTGATGTATTCATGATTGCATTTCTCCAATCGTGTTAATGATGTATGTTTTTTTTCAGATGTCAGTTGTTCTGTACAAGCATTTTTCCGCAAGAGCGACCTTTATCACGCTGACGCGTAAGCCGGCGATTTACTGTTCGCCCGGCACGATCAGATGCTCTATCGATAGCGCAGTAGAGGTTTGTCATGGTATCTTCGATCACCACATCCGCAAGATGTGGCATGACTATCTGGATACGACAGCATTTATCCTCACCACCGCGTGGGCCGTTAATATCGGACAGGCGAACCATCACCTTCTGAATGTGGTCGTCTCTGGTGCTCAGAGCAAACCCCAGACGGCGCTCAACGTGACCACGCAAAGCATTCGTCAATGAAAAATTATGTGCTTGAATATCGATATGCATGATTATCTCCAAAGTTTCAGTCTGGCGACCGTTCGAGACAAGAGTAGGCCACTTCCAATAAATATAAAAGTCGAATATTATTGACGAATTGTTCGTATTTTACGATGTAAGAAAGCAGCCATGATCAACTATAAACATCTTCATTATTTCTGGGTAGTCGCCAAAGAAGGCGGTATCGCCCGTGCCAGCGAGCGTCTGCACCTGACGCCGCAGACCATCAGCGGGCAACTCAGCCTGTTGGAGGATAGTCTAGGTGAGGTACTATTCAATCGGGTAGGACGTAATCTGGAACTCACAGAAACCGGTCGACTGGCACTGAGTTATGCTGATGAGATTTTTTCACTCGGTGGCGAACTGGAAGAAATGTTGCACAACCTGCCGGAAGACCGGCCGCTGGTATTCAAAGTCGGTGTTACCGATGTGGTGCCGAAGTCGATTGCTTATCGTTTGTTAGCGCCATCATTAAAACTGCCGGAAGCGGTGCGTATAGTCTGTAAAGAAGGCGATATCGAATCGCTGCTGACTGAACTGGCGGTACACAAGGTTGACCTGGTGATTGCCGACGGCCCGATTCCGGCCAATATCAATGTGCGCGGTTTTAATCATCCGCTGGGCGAGTGCGGTATCAGTTTTTTTGCCGTGCCTGCGCTGGCTAAAAAACTAGGCAAAGATTTTCCAAAAAACCTCAACGCAGCGCCCATGTTGTTACCCGGTGAAATGACGGTGGTGCAGAGCCGCTTACTGAAATGGTTTGATGGCCAGCGCATCCATCCGCGTATTGTCGGAGAGTTTGACGACAGCGCACTGATGAAAGCATTCGGCCAGGCAGGGGCAGGGGTGTTTATCGCGCCCACCGCAATTGCTAAGGAAGTTGAAAAACAATACGGCGTGATCTGTATCGGACAGACAGACCAGGTGATCGAACAGTTCTACGCTATTTCAGTCGAACGCAAGATTACTCATCCTGCTGTGGCTGTGATTACAGAAACAGCGAGAGAGTGGTTATTTCGAAAATAGTCTATTCATGATTGATATAAAATTAAAATCGAATTCTGATCAGCGAAAATATTTTTCAATCCGGTCGAAGGCCAGGTTGATGACATCTTCCTCGACGCAATAGGCCATTCTCACATGGTGCTCGCCCGAGGGTCCGAAGGCGCTACCCGGTGTGACTGCGACTTTGGTGTTGTAAAGCAAGTCGATGGCAAACTCTTTCGAGTTTGTGTGTGCGCTAATTATCTTTGGGAAAACATAATAGGCACCTTCCGGTTTCTGGCTGAAAAAAACTTGCGGTACGTTAGCAAGTCGTTGCGTGATGAGCTCGCGACGTTCTGCCAGTACCGCTTCAAATTCCTGTTTATGATTCGATGGCTGGCTTAGCGCAACGATACCTGCCAGCTGAGCGATGCGTGGCGCGCAAATCATAGTAGCGTCGTGTACTTTGATGGCCTCACGCTTTAATTCGGCAGGCATGATCATATAAGACAGGCGCCAGCCACCCATGGCGTAAGATTTTGAAAACGAATACAGGTAGACGATGTGTTGTTTTAATGCTTCGACGCTGGCCAGGTTAAAATATTTTTCCCTGTTCTCATAAAGAAAATCGCTGTAGGGGTCGTCGATAATCAGCAGAATGTTATGCTGTTTGGCAATTTCACCGACGCGGATTAATTCTTCTCTGGAAAATATTTTTCCGGTCGGGTTCGATGGACTGACCAGAACGATAGCCTGGGTTTTTTTGGTGATTAAGCCGGGCAATAAATCTACATCAAGACTCCAGTTATTGTTTTCGTCCAGCGGCCAATAAACCGGTTTACCTGAAAATAAATTGATCTGTTGAATGTGAGAGGCGAAACACGGGTCGGTGAGAATAATTTCATCATCCAGATCGAGCATGGTATGAAATAAAGTATTCAACGCCTGCATATTACCTGCGCTGATCATGACATTTTCGTCGGCATCAACTTCAATACCGGTATTTTCGTTGTATTTTTTTGCAGCCAGATTTCTCAGTGCAGGCAGACCATCGGGCAGGGTGTATTTACCGGCGTCAACATCGTTATCAAGATAATCTTTGACACCCTGACGGATATATTCCGGTGTGCGGAAAGAGGGTAGCCCCCAGGTGAGCATTGCAGCGCCTTCAACTTTAGCGCTGAGCATGGTCATTTCTTTGATAGCAGACACGCTGCTTTCATGTACGTTGGTAGAAACTATGTCAGTTATAAAAGTCATTTCCTGAATGCTTTAGCAGATTCTGGGCAATGGATCATCTTCTAGTTCTTCAAGTATACGCTCACCCCCTATCTCAGTCTCCATCAATACATACGGAATTGCTGAATCGATTCGGCCGATGATGGCCGCTTCTCGACCTTGTTCAAAGAACTGCCAGGTTTTCAGTAAGGCCTGCGCTTCAACTGGATCGACCACGGCGACGACGCGGCCTTCACAGGCCAGATACATCGGATCGTAGCCGAGCATGTCGCAAACCGATTGCACCGCATCGCGCACCGGCAGCTGGCTTTGGTTTAGGCGCACGCCCATACTGGTCGCTCGTTGCATTTCGGTGCAGACGGTGGCGAGGCCACCGCGGGTAGGGTCGCGCATAAAACGCAAACCGGCAAACTTGTGCGCCGCTTTGGTTAGATTTAAAACACTGGCAGCATCGGATTGAATATCACCACGCAAACCAAATTCTTCACGCGCCAGCATCACCGCGATACCGTGATCACCGACCGGGCCACTGACGAGAATCACGTCGCCATCTTTGATATTTTTCATGGACAGGACATGGCCGTTGCGAATACCTATACCCGTGGTCGCCAGATACAAACCACCAGCTTCGCCACGCCGTAACACCTTGGTATCGCCAGCAACCACCTTGACGCCAATGTCAGCTGCGGTTTCGGCCAGCGTTTTGATCATACGATTGAGCGTTTTGATTTCCATGCCTTCTTCGATGAAAGCATTCAGGCTCAGGTATTTGGGAATCGCACCGGCCACGGCCAGATCATTGCAGGTACCATGCACCGCCAATGAACCGATATTACCGCCGGGAAATTCCAGCGGCTGCACAGTGAAACCATCCGTGGTGAACATGATGTCATTACTGTCGAGCGACAAAGGCACCGCATCCGCCTGTACATCAAGCTCAGGGTTGGCCAGATGACGAGCAAAGATCTCTTCGATAAGTTCTCGCATATAACGACCACCATTGCCGTGAGCGAGAGAGATGTGGGTGTCCTGCATAGTTATTTCCTGTTAATGATTTTTTTCACCGCAGAGACGCTGAGTTTTATTTTTGGTTTAGCCTACAGCTAAACCAACCCGAAAAGATTTTCTCTGCGCCTCCGCGCCTCCGCGGTGAAAGCTTTTATCTTCTCTAGTTTATTTTTTATATCCATATTCCATAACCTGCCCGAAACTGATGCCCGCATCATTGACCGGTATCAACTCGGGCAGATGAACTTTAAAACCCTCGGCGGCTAATAATGCCATAGCCTGTTCAGTTAAGACCCGGTTCTGGAAGACACCCCCGGCAAAGCCCACGTCATTCACACCATATTGATCGCGAATGGCAGTTGCCTGCTGCAACATGGCGCGTGTCAGTGAGGCATGGAACAGGGAAGCGCGTGCGCTGACACTTAAAGTAGAATCTAGCATTGCAGACATCACTGGCTCCCAGTTTGTAATCAATAAGTTATCGCAACTACTTAATTCTATATCTATGTAAATATCATGCAAATGGCACAGCGCTTCGAACTTCATCGGTGCCTGACCTTCGAAGCTGGTCACGGTGCATATGCCGGTCAGCGCGGCGGCAGCATCAAATAAACGCCCCACCGAAGTCGTTTGTGGCGCATTGAGTTTTTGCTGCCATGCCTGCTTCAGCAGCGGGTCTTTTTCTGGAATGTCATCGTAGGCAAGGCCGCTTTCCCAACAGACCGCAGCGGCGCTTCGCCAGGGTTCGCGTCCGGCCTTGTCACCGCCGGGCAGGTGGAAAGGTCGCATACTGGCAAGGCGTTGCCATTCACCTGGTTTACCAATGAAGGTTTCGCCGCCCCAGAGCGTGCCATCCTCTCCATAACCAACACCGTCCCAGGTAAAGACTAAAACTGTTTCGGTAGACTTGCATTCGAAATAAACGGCAGAAGCATGGGCATGGTGATGATAAACAAACTGTAGCGGCAAGTTCTGCCTGTGGGCCCAACGTGTTGTCGCGTAGCCGGGATGCGCATCACAGATAATCTGCTCAGCCGTTACGCCGTACAGTTTCTGCAAGTCATGAATCGTGTGCTCGAACACTTCGAGGCTGCGAGCAGAATCCATGTCGCCAATATGTGGTGAGATGACTGCACGATTTTTCCACGCCAGCGTGATGGTGTTTTTCATGTGGGCACCGAGCGCGAGCACAGGACATTCCAGTTCAAAGGGCAGCGTCAGTTGCATGGGCGCAGAACCACGACCAGTGCGGATCGCTCTGGCTTTGCCGGCGATGGTTCGATACACCGGGTCATCCGCCGGGCGCTCAATCGGGCGATCATGATGCAGAAAGGCGTCCGCAACATGAGCAAGGCGTTTTTCAATATCCTGACTGTTGATCAGCACCGGCTCGCCACTGATGTTCGCTGAAGTCGCCACCAGCGGTCCGCCAAAATCGTTAAGCAGCAAATGGTGTAGCGGACTGTACGGCAACATGATGCCAACTTCTTTCAGGCCCGGTGCGATCTGATCAGACAACTCGCTGGTATCATTTTTTGCCACCAGTAAAATCGGCCGCGATGGTTGCAACAAAAACGCTTTATCGCTGTGACTTAAAACCACCGATGACTGCGCCATTTCAAATTCATTAGCCACCCCTGCGGGGAACATAACCGCCAGCGGTTTGTGCGGCCGGGATTTTTTGTTACGCAAGCGCATCACTGCATTGGTATTGCTGGCATCACACATCAGGTGATAACCGCCGATGCCTTTGACTGCTAAAACTTTTCCCTGACGTAAAACTTCAAGCGCATTTTTTAATGACGCTTCATTATCATTCATCACTTTGACTGATTCACGATGAAACGACAATGAAGGCCCGCAAGCCGGGCAGGCCACTGGTTCAGCATGAAAACGTCGATTGCTCGGGTCTTGATATTCAGTACGGCACGCCGGGCATAATTCGAACATGGCCATGGTGGTGTTAGGCCGGTCATAGGGCAGGCTGCGAATCAAGGTATAACGCGGTCCGCACTGCGTACAGTTGATGAACGGATAGCGATAACGGCGATCCGACGGATCATTCAATTCGGCAAGACAGTCATCACATAAAAAAAGATCAGCCGGTACACTGATCTGAGCTTCAGCCTGTTGCTGGCTTGGCAGAATACTGAAAGCCTCGAAGCCACCGACATCTGCCGGTAAATCAGACACGAGTACAGGTTTTGCCAGTGGTGGTTTTTTAACAAATATGTCGCTGATAAATTGTTCCAGCTTGTGCGGCTGACCCTGGACGTGAACTTCAACCACACCGACACAATTTCTCACCCAACCAACCAGATCATGCTCGATAGCTAGCCGGTAAATAAAAGGCCGGAAACCCACACCCTGTACCTGGCCGGATAACATTATCTGTCTAGCCGTTAGTGGAAAACTAGTTTTCGGTAAATTTTTCAAATACACATCCAGGTTTTTTTTAAAAAACTTTATTTCACCACTGAGGCGCTGAGTTTTATTTTTAGTTTTGCCCGGGGGAAAACTTATTTGAAAAAGCTTTTCTCTGCGTCTCAGCGCCTCTGCGGCGAAAGATTTAGTTGTTTACTGTAAAGACTCTCGCATACCACCTGCCCACCAGATGCGGCATGCACCTTCATCGGAAACCATACAGGGGCCAATTGGATTTCGGGGCAGGCAGGCTTTACCAAATAGCTGACATTGATTGGGATAAATTTTCCCCAGCACCACCTGCGTGCAGTCACAACCCGGCGGCATTTTACCCGCGCGCTTGCGTGCATCATCGGCGTAGCTGGGAAACCGTTTTCTGGCATCATGCGCACTATAAGTTTTATTCAGCATGTAACCGGACGCGGGGATAACGCCAATACCGCGCCAGTTGGCATCATAGATATTCATGGCCTTCGCTAAATGCGTCTGCGCCGATCTGTTGCCGCCGGGTCGCACTAATTCGGAATAACAGTTATCCAGAAAATATCGGCCTTCGTTGAGCTGGCGTAAAACTGAATACATGGCAGCGAGCAGACTTGCCGGTGTAAAACCGGCCACCGCAGCGGGAATATTGTGCTCGTCGACGACAAACTGCCATTGTTCCGGGCCCATGATGGTGGCAACGTGACCGGGTGCAATCAAAGCATCGAAGCCGGGCGCGCCGGACTCCAGCAGCATGGCGATAGCCGGCCAGGTTAAACGACAGGATAAAAGCACGGAAAGATTCTCAGGCACACCTTCCAGCATCATCGCGGCCACCGGGGCCGTGGTGGTTTCAAAACCGGCGGCAAAAAACACCACGGGTTTATCGGGCTTGGCTTTAGCAATATTCACAGCTTCAGTTGGTGAGGCAATCGGCCGGATGTCGGCACCTTGCGCTTTGGCCTGTTCCATGGTGCGCGCCTGTATTTTTTTTACGTTGACCGGCACGCGTAACATGTCACCGAATGCAAGCAGAATAATATCTTCATGCAACGCGAGCTGGATTGCCTCGAACACATCTTCTTCAGGACAAATGCAGACCGGGCAACCGGGGCCGGGCACCAGTTCGACGTAGTCAGGCAACACCTTGCGCAAACCCGCCATCGTAATCGAGCGCTCATGGCCACCACAGACGTTCATGATTTTTACCTTGCCTCTGTGCGGCAATGCTTGAATGCGTTCAAGCCATTGTTTTGCGTCCAGCGTCATTACTTAACACTGGTTTTGTTGTAAATATGATGATGCCCATGCATCAGGTTTGGCGAACCGACTTGACGAAAAGTTTTTAAATAAGCCTTGCGCTTTTCAATCTGCTGATTAATCCAGTCGAGCCACGATGGCATGCCGGATTTATCTTTCGATGAAATTTCGATGACAGAAGAATTACTGGCAATATCACGCAGATATTTTTTTGCAGTGTCCACTTTAAAATCATAGAGTACCGGTAACAGATCACTTTTGCTGATCAACACCAGATCCGCTGCGCGGAACATCACCGGGTATTTTGCCGGTTTGTCGTCACCTTCGGGCACCGACAGCAGCACCACATTGTGGTGCTGACCCAGATCAAAACTGGCCGGGCACACCAGGTTGCCGACATTTTCGATAAAGACAATATCAAACGCAGAAAGATCGAGATGGTGCAACGCCTGATGAATCATATGCGCATCCAGATGACAGGCACTGCCGGTGGTAATCTGAATCGCCTTAACACCCAGCTTGCGAATGCGCTCGGCATCGTTCTCAGTTTCCAGATCACCCTCAATCACAGCCACTTTAATATTATCATCGAGCTGTTGAATGGTAGCTTCGAGCAGGGCAGTTTTACCCGCGCCGGGGGAGGACATCAGGTTGATCGCCAGCACCTGATGCTGATCAAAATGATCGCGATTATGCTGCGCCACGTGATCATTTTCCTGCAACAGGCTATGCAGTACCGTGACGGCTTCTTTACCACTTTCTGTTTTAGCCAGCTTGCCGTCCGGCCTGATCAGGCTTTCGTTGCCATGGGTAATGTTACAGCCGCAGGTATCGCACATAATTATTACTCCATAACCAGGATTACAAAATCATTCACCGCAGACAAATTTGACAGGATCAAATTTGAACGCACGCAGTGTGGCCCAAAGGGTGGAGGACAGGAAGTCCGGAATAGCCGCAGAGATACGGTGAAAATCTTTTTATTCATTCAATGCACCACAGCTGACTCTTGCGATTTTTCCAGTTCCACACTCATCAACATTAACTCATTACCACTAAGCAGTGTCGTTTGCCAGTCACCGCATTGTTTGCAGACCAGTTTGTTTGGCAAGGCATCGGACTCGCTACCACACTGATTACATTTAACACGAATAGGCAGATGTTCAATAATGAGTTCAGCCTTTTCTGCTACTGTCCCGGCACTGGCGATAACATAGGCATTTTGCAACAACTGAGCGTCTACTCCCGACAAAGACCCCATGCCTACAACAATCAAAGTTACACACTGTGCTTTACGCTCTTGCGCAATAGTCTCAACCTGTTTTATTAATGACTGACAGATCGATAACTCATGCATATTAAGGCTCCGCTGCCAACATCTGGTCGTACAATTGCCAGGCTGTTTGCGCTTCCTGATGAGCTATCTTCTGAATGGCATAACCGACGTGCACGACAACATAATCATTAACCTTAAGATCAACATCCTGCATCATGAATAAATTGACATCGCGCTCTACACCTTTGGCCTCACAATGAGCAGTGAAGCCATGAATGGACTTAATTTTCATAGGTATACCTAGACACATAAGTTAACTCATCAGCCAATAGTGCTTGAACTTAACAATCTAACTTTAACAAATAAACAGCACGTTGATGCGAATCAAGAAGGGTTACTCAATGTCGTGATACCAGCCTGCTTGAGCACTATCCATATTAATAAATCAGGTTAAAACTTTGTGGGATTGATATCCATTCTGGCATTTATTTATTTAGAATCAGATGTTAACGCGCTAATACATCTGCACACATGTCGATAATTCTTACAAATAAACATCTAATACACATCCATAAGACCATAAAAATGTCGGTAAATATTACGCTTTATCTCCTTATTCTTGTTGATTACCCCCGAAAAATGTCGATAATTATTACACTTAAGCCTAAATTCATTGAGTATTAGTGTAAATAAAGAGCATTAAGGTATCGCTATTTTTATAAATTACAACCTAAGTAACTGTAACCTATATATTTATTATTTTTTGGCTTAAATATTGCATAATATAAGCCGTGCACAAACAATAACTACAAATAGAAAAAATTATGAGAAGTGTCAGGAATTTTGGTTTAGCCGCCACAATATATATGGGTTTTGTCGCGGGATCAGCCCACGCTGCCAGCATTAGTTACAATCTCGACCTGTCAAATGCTATGCCTGATGGCGTGAATTACCTGACAGTCACCATCATGGATACTACGGATGGAGATATCAATTTCGCTGTGAAAGTGAATGAATCTAATTTTCCTGTGATTGGTTCTAATTTTGGCATGGATAACTTCTACTTTAACTTCGACGATAATCTGACAATTACTGCAGATAATATTGAAATTATTCAAGATGGCTCGGAAGTTAAAACTAACAAACACGGCAAATCTAATAACCATAGTGGCTGGTCTGTTAAAACAGATACAAATGCCGGTGGTGGGTTTGGATTATTTGGGTTTGATCTAAAAGGTAATGGCAACACACGAACAGAGTTACTTACTTTTAATATTACAGGTATTGATAACGATACTATCTGGGACTATGCAACAGGTTACCAGGAAACGGGCGGTAATTTCTTTGCGGCTCATGTCGGTGGATACACTTATAGCTCAGGCATAAGTAGTGCCAAATTTTCGACCGCCACATCAGTCGTACCAGTGCCTGCATCAGTATGGTTATTTAGCTCAGGATTTTTGGCTTTAATCAGGTTTGCGAGACGTAAGTCTTAAAATAAAAAACTTCATATCGAAATGACGAATGAATACACTCACTCATAGGAATATCAATATGAAAATCACATCAATAGTATTATTTGCAGCAGCTTTAGTTTTAACTAACAACACACATGCCGCTTTAATTACATCTGATGTAATTGCGGATTCCACCGTAATCGATTTCAGCACTCAAGCCAATGTGAGCTCATATACAGGCACGCTACAAATCGGCGCAGGCATTGAAAATATTACCGCGTCGGGTAGTGGTTTATTTACGAACACTAGCCTCTGGGGCTTAGGTAGTAATGGAACCTGGGGAAGCAATGGTATGACATACATATCAATTGACAGTATTGGCACCATGACTTTTTCGTTTAATGACAATTTAGTCTCATCTGTAGGTGGTTTTATCAATAGCTATCCTAATTATGACCTGAGTATTTCAGCTTTAGATATCAATATGAATCCATTGGAAACGTATAGCATTACTCAACTAGCCAATATTGTTACTCCTGGTGGCATCAATGACGGCGGGTTTAGGGGTATTGTCAGAGATACTAATGATATTGCACACTTTACGGTAACAGGTTATGTCGCCGTGTTGGACAATCTAACCTTTACGAGAATGAGTGCTGTTCCTGTTCCAGCGGCAGCCTGGCTATTTACTTCTGGCCTTATTGGACTGATCGGTGTCGCTAGAAAAAAGGCCAGGTAGGTTGTATAAAAGATAATTAAAAAAGGCTCCTTTCGGAGCCTTTTTTATTACAATGTCACTTATTATTGTCTGATGCAGTCATTGCTCGAATTTATCACATCAGGTTCTGCCAAAACTATGCATTTAATAAATATTGCAGGCATCAAACACCATACATGAAGCAAGCAATGTGATATACATACACTTAACAATAAATATCCAGCAACAACAAAAAGCGATACAATCAAACCTGCATATCTGAAATTTAATCATTCTGATATATTTTCCGGGCTTGTAAAAATTTATGACTACACACATAGAAGCCGGGCAGTCCATAACTAAAATCCCTGACTCAATCATCTGCGCTGAACAGACATCACAAATTTATGCTGTGTTTAATAGTGTGATTATTGCCACATTAATCAATGCTTTAATTCTAGTTTTTGTTCTATGGCCTGTTGTAGATCATGACATATTGTTGATCTGGCTAACTGCACTGGGACTCGTCACTTTATCACGCGGCATTATTGCGCACCTTTATAAAACGATAAAACCTCTACCTGAAAAAACTTCACTCTGGTCCAGACGGTTTATTATTGGCAGTGTTTTATCGTCACTACTATGGGGAGCAGCCTCAATTTGGTTGTTCCCAACTGGTGATCCTGTTCGCCAGGTCTTCCTTGCATTTGTCATAGGCGGTATGGCAGCAGGCGCTATTACCAGCCTGTCATACATAAAACCAGCTATATACTTTTTTCTGGGTTTTTCATTAATACCTCTGTTGCTTCGTTTCTTTACCAGTGATACAGAACTAGGAATAATAATGGGGGCATTGCTTACACTATATCTTGTCATGTTAATCATTGCTGCAAAACGAACCTATAGAAACATCAAACAAAACATCTGTCTACGTATTGAACTAACTGAGCGCGAACAATCGCTTCAGCAAAGTGAAAATCGTTATAAAAACTTATTAGAAACTGCCACTGATGCATTCTTTCTGCATGATATGGAAGGCAAAATTCTGGATGTTAACCAACAGGCCTGCCTTAATCTGGGTTATACGCATGATGAACTTATCAATATGTTAATTAGCGATATTGAACTTCGCCCTGACTCAGAAATACTCAGCCATCAACAACGGTTACAACTAAATAAAGGCGAAAATGTACGCACAGAAGGCATTCAACGCCGTAAAGATGGAACAACATTCCCGGTCGAAATCAGTCTTGGGCTGATTATGATAAATAACGAACGACTGTACTCAGCATTGGTGCGTGATATAACAGAGCGAAAACAGGCTGAAATTGAAATTATCGATGCTAAGGAAAAAGCAGAACACGCAAACAAGGCAAAGTCACAATTCCTCTCATCTATGAGCCATGAGTTACGCACACCGATGAATGCCATTCTTGGCTTTTCCCAGTTAATTGAGATGAATACAAATGATGATGACACCAAAGACAATATTCAGGAAGTAATTAAAGCCAGTAATCATTTATTAGAATTAATAAACCAGGTGCTAGATCTATCAAAAATAGAATCAGAAATAGTTGACCTGTCATATGACATATATCCTATTAATAATTTAATCACTGAAAGCCTGTCAATCATCAAACCTATTGCTGATAGCCATTTAATTACAATAGAGAATTTAACCAGGTCTTCGTCAGACATCATGATTAACATTGACAAAGGACGATTTAAACAAGTATTGCTAAATATTTTATCTAACGCCATTAAATACAATAGCAAAAAAGGGAAGATAACCCTTGACTGCATATGTGACGATGATAAAACACTGCGTCTTTCTATTACAGACACAGGAAAAGGATTAACACCTGAACAACAAACTCATATTTTCAAGCCATTCGACCGGGCCGGCTCGGAAAACTCGGGTATTTCAGGTACAGGTTTAGGATTAGTTATATCCAGGGACCTAATAGAACGTATGAACGGAACCATAGGTTTTGAAAGTGAACCAGGAAAAGGGAGTACTTTCTGGATACAGCTCCCATACATCAAGCACAATTAACAACCGTTAATCTTTCAAAAAAAACATAAAGTCATATATGCAGACTGAATGAAAACATACTTACAATTTTTTTAATGTAATTATTTTTGATATCCGACAGTCCGACAATTACAAGTTGTTTCGGCATCTGCTGCAATGATGTGAGCAATGAAACTGACTCTATCACACCAACTTCATGACTCGAAAGCTGATTAACTGGTAACTTCAGCTGGTTAACATCAATAGTAATAAATGACTGATCCGAGTAACCAGATTTAATTGCATCAACAATAACAACGTAATCATAACCCTTAACACATTCAGCAAGAAGAATGCCCGGCCTGTCCAGCTTAAATAGACTAAGCCCTTTCTCTTTCAGATCAATAATACTCTTACTATTATTTAAGCTATCAATCATCAGCCAGCCCAGCTCATCGCCTTCTTTGGGTGAACCGATACCAACAATAGCCGCTCGATTCAAATTAACATTATTAAATACGGGCAATTGTTTTTGTTTATTTAATTCAGTAACACCATCGCGAACCAGGTTAAGATTAAGAAAGTGAGTTGCACATGAAATACATGGATCATAGTTTCGAATAACTTTTTCTGCATGCAGTTGTAACTGATGTTTTTCTTTATCAAGACCAAATTGTATCAACGAGTCTTTTAAGTCCTGCTCGATACGTGGCTGGTTTTGACTGGTTGGCGGTACGATAACGGCTTTGGTGACACAACCATTTTCATCCATATCATAACGGTGCCACAAAATTCCACGTGGTGCTTCGGTGCAACCATAACCTGTACCTGCTTTTGGTTTGAATTGCATACAGGATTCATCGGAGTCTTCATACTTACTCAGCAATCGTTCTGCTTCGATCAGGCTAAAATAAATTTCAATCGCACGAGCAATCATGCTGTGAAACATATTTTTCGATGGGAACTTAGTTTTTAGCTCCTGCATTAAAACCTTAACTTCATTAGGTAATTGAGAAAAATTCAGGTTAAGCCGTGCCAATGGGCCAACCAGATACGGCTCGCCATTGAGCAGGCAGTGCAGGGCAGTACTGTGATCGACATGTTTTTCTTTGAAATGTTTTTCAAAATCATTGATATCGATATTGAGTCCATTATCACTAATTATCCGGCCTTCATTAAAAGGATATTCATCATCATGATGTAAAGCGACAGAAACAAAATCCTGGTTATCATCAGGAAGATCGAGTGTATCCAGCCAGTGTATTAAATCGACAGCATCCTGCTTTGCCTCTGTTACACGCAGCAATAACTCAACTACTTTTTTTTGATCAGGCGCTTTGCTAAAACCACCAATTTTTACTCCCACAGGATGCACTGATCGAGCACCAAACAGAGCGACCAGTTCATTCCCCAGCGCCTGCAATTTCAAACCGCGACGGACTTCACCTCCGTACTGTGCTGACATCTCGATAACACTGTTAAAGCCCAGAAAATCGGGGGCAGCTAACAGATGAATATGCAGGCTGTGACTTTGCAACCATTCACCGCAGTAGAACAACCGGCGCATGGCACGGATCCATGGCGTGATTGTTATATTAAAAACTGACTCAATCGCATGAGTGGCACTCATCTGGTACGCGACCGGGCAGATGCCACAGATACGCGCGACGGTATCAGGTACATCGTAATAACTTCGTCCTTCTAGAAACTTTTCGAAGTATCTTGGTGGTTCATAAATACGTAAACGCAGCTCAGTAATTTGCTGATTTTCTATAGTCAGATCGAGTGCACCTTCGCCTTCAACACGTGCCAGAACGGGAACATTAATTTTAATTGTTTCATTGACCATTTAAGTAGTATCCCTCGTACGTATTCCCTGAACATGGAAGGCTTCAGCGCCACTATTTATGAACAAAAATCGTCTGGCAACTTCATCTTTAAGTAAGCCTAATCCTGTCAATCTATTTGCCATTGCCTGTGTATTCGGATTCTCTGCCGGGCCATAACAACCATAACAGTCACGTCCCACACTCGGACAAAGTGCACCGCAACCAGTACGTGTCACCGGACCCATGCAAGGTTCTTTTTTTGTGACCATGACACAGACTCTTTGCATGCGTTTACACTCCATACAAATCTTTTCATTTTCATCTTTAGGCATAACACCAAACAATAGCGCACGTACTGCAGTGAGTACCTGACGCGTGCTGACCGGACAGCCCCATATTTCCAGATCAACTTTGACATGATCTTTTATTGGTGTGCTCTTATCGAGGCTGTCGATGACAGATGGATTTGCATATATATCCGTTATCCATTGCTTTGTGTCCGCCATGTTACGCAACGCCTGCAAACCACCCGATGTCGCACAAGCCCCCATAGTTAACAAATACTGACTGTTATTTCTGATTCTCTTCAGCCGTTCGATGTCCTTTGATGTTGACACACTACCTTCGATGATGGCGATATCAACCAGGGCATTTTCATCGACCGGACCAGCTTCGGCAAAGTGCAGAATATCAACCAGCTCGCTCAGCACCAGTAACGGCTCACCCATATTAATAAATGCCAGCTGACAACCATCGCATGAACTGAATTTGTGTATTGCTACCGTTGGTTTACTCATAGTTAAAAACCTTTGACCCCGAACAGGTCACGTACTTTAGCGAAACTGAATACCGGACCGTCTTTGCAGATAAATTTATTGCCATACTGGCAATGCCCACAATGGCCGACGGCACACTGCATATTTCTTTCCATGGATAAAAACATCTGCTCTGCTGACACGCTTTTATCTAACATATGATCGCATACAACACGCATCATCCCCTCAGGGCCGCACATCATTACAGCAACATTTGTCGGATCAAATTCAAGCTGATCAAACAGTGAGGTGACCGGGCCGACATGCCAGGGCCAGAGCGCTTCACCTACATCAGCCGCTAACAGTACTTTTGTATCAGAAAGCTTTCGCCATTTTTCATATCTATCTTTCCAGATAAAATCGGTGGTGTGTTTTACACCCTGCACAATATTAAGACGTCCGTACTCGCTACGCCGCTGATCAATATAATTAATTACCGACACCACCGGTGCACAACCCAGTCCTCCAGTTACCACCACTACATCTTTCTGTTTTGATTCAAGCATCGGCCATCCACGACCATAAGGCCCGCGCAGACCAATTCGATCACCCTTTTTAAGATTTGCCATACCGCGGGTAACACGACCTACGACACGAATAGTGTGATCAATAATATGACTGTCCACAGGATCCGACACAATCGAAATAGCCACTTCACCAACACCATATAAATACAGCATATTGAACTGGCCAGGTTCAAATTCGTAAGCATCCTGAAGTTTTTGATCGGTAAGTTTTAATCGAAGTGTAAACAGATTAGGGCTTTCCTGAATACGTTCAAGAATAATCGCTTCATTCGGTTCATAGGGATTTGGCTGCAAATTAACCACGACGTCTGTCCTCGAAATTTGCTAGTGACTCGGTAACATCAATACCAACTGGACACCAGGCAATACAACGACCGCAGCCTACACAACCAGAACGTCCATACTGCTCATGCCAACTGGAAAATTTATGGGTTAACCATTGCCGGTAACGCTGACTGGTTTCACTACGTATGGTAATGCCATGGATATAACTATGTCCCTGAGAAAAACATGAATCCCATTGCCGATAATGAATAGATGACTTTCCATCAAGTTCTGCCACGTCTGTCTCATTGTGGCAAAAGCAGGTGGGGCAAACAGCCGTGCAGTTACCGCAACTAAGGCATTTTGTGGCGATTTCATGCCAGAACTCATCTCTCAACGCATTAAATAAACGTGACTTAATGTCATAGTGTGGTAAGTTTTTATTTTGCTTTGAAGATTTTATTCTGATTGTTTCTGATTCTTCGATTTGCCGCTGTGTTACCGGCTGCAAAGTAAGTCCTTTGAGAAGTTTTTCTCCCTGGCTGGAGTGAGCAGAAATCAAAAAACCACTGTCCAGCTCAGTCATCACAACATCAGCGCCATCATCAACAAATGGACCATCTCCGGTGGAATGACAGAAACACATCTCTGCTGGGCAGCCACAATTCACCGCCACCGTTAGCAGATTATCCCTGCGAATTTTATAATACGGGTCGACAAACTGCTGCTGCAGAAAATGCTGATCCTGAATCTTCATGGCTGCAATATCACAGGCTCTTACCCCGATAATCGCTATCGGTTTAAGAATCGGCTCGGTAGTTATGAATGAGATCTGACCATTTACAGACTGTTCGCTTTGCCAGAGACTTTCTCGCGATGCAAATAACAATGGCTTTATTGCCTGTGGACCATTAGCCCAATCAAAATATTTATCAGAGGAGTTATTGTTTAGCGTGTAACTACCAGGGGCCTGAGTATCAGTCACGCCGCGCGGTAATTGTTTGGTGGAGTTAATTTCGTCATAAATGATAGCTCCATCTCTAACTTGTGGACCTATGCAGACATAACCATTAGCCAGTAAATTATCCAGCAATTTCTGAAGCTGGTCAGACTGAATGAAATGACACTCCATTTTCATTTATGACCCCTGTTTATGATCTTTTAATTAACTTTCAATTAACACTATGATCCATCATACGATTAATTATAAACAGATCAAATTTAAATCAAATTAATACCCTGAATAGTCGAATATTTACTGACCTACATCAATTTGTTTATGAACACACTTTACAACCACTACTTAATATACGCATTAACTGTTCGGGTGTTTTGCTTAATTCTCCTCTGAGTGTATGATCAAACATAGTAGAACATCCATTAAGTTAGCGAAGATATGACCGAGGTTGAAACGTGATTAAACGTAACAAACACCTGCTTATTTTTTCAGCTGTTGCAGTCACCATTGTATTAACACTCGTGTACAGCACACGCCCCAAGCCGGTGAAAGTTCTGGTCGAAGCGGTGGAAATGGGAACCATCGAAGAAACCGTAGCTAACACAAGGGCAGGTACTGTGAATGCCTGCCGACGGGCAAAAATGTCACCGGCCATGGGTGGACAGATAGCAACCTTGACAGTTAAAGAAGGTGATGCCGTGAAGCAGGGTGATGTCCTGCTAGCACTCTGGAATGATGATCTTCAGGCAGAAGTCGGACTGGCTCGCTCTGAAGCAAAGGCCGCTAAAGCACGCGCAAAAAGTGTTTGCGTGCAGGCCGATATTTCAGAAAAAAATGCTCAACGAAAAGTCGAGTTGCGCAAGACCCACGCTATTTCAGAAGAACTGGTCGATCAGGCCGTCGCTACCGCAAAATCGCAACGCGCTGATTGTCTTGCTTCAGAAACTTCAGCGACAGTCAGCGACGAACGTATCGGCGTGGCTGAAGCGCTGCTCGAACGTACCATATTAAAAGCCCCCTTCGACGGCATCGCTGTCGAAGTCAATGGTGAAGTCGGCGAATACGTCACCCCCTCACCGCCGGGCATTCCGACCTTGCCAGCCATCGACATGGTCGATCGTAGTTGTTTTTATGTGGTCGCACCCATCGATGAAGTTGATGCGCCAAAAATTAAACCCGAAATGAAAGCGCGCATTACCCTGGATGCTTTCAAAGACCGGCGTTTTGCTGCCAGCGTACGTCGCGTTGCCGATTATGTCCTGGATCGTGAAAAGCAGGCGCGCACGGTGGATATTGAAGTCATTTTTGCAGACCCGAATGACATGCTGGAAATGTTGCCGGGTTACAGCGCCGATGCCGAAGTCATTCTAAGGACGCGTGACAACGTGCTCAGGGTGCCCACCGAAACCATCATTGATAAACAGCAGCTCTACGTGTTCAATGCTGACGATCAGTCGCTGGAGTTGCGCGATGTAAAAACCGGTCTATCTAACTGGGACCATACCGAAATTATCAGTGGCGTTGAGCAGGGTGAATTTGTCGTTGTCACGGTTGACCGCAAAGGCGTCGAGGACGGTGCATTTGCCGTGATTGATAATTCTGACAGTCAATGATTAAACTCGAACACATAGCTCGTACCTTCAAGGTGGGCGATGAACTGGTTCACGGCCTGGATGATGTCAGCCTCGATATCAATGACGGTGAATACATTTCGATTATGGGACCTTCCGGTTCCGGCAAATCGACCTTGTTAAATGCCATCGGCCTGCTCGATAAAATTGATGCCGGCCGTTATTTTCTCGATGGCACTGACGTCACAGAATTATCCGAACTGGAACAGGCCGGGGTCAGGCGTGAAAAAATCGGTTTTGTTTTCCAGACATTTCATCTCATCCCCCGACTCACTGCCGCTGAAAATGTCGCCTTACCTTTAACGCTGGCCGGTGTTGAACACGAAGAGCGCAAGCAACGCGTCAACGAAGCGCTGCAATCATTAAACCTGACTGATCGTGCTCACCATCGGCCCGACCAGTTATCGGGTGGTCAACGACAACGTGTGGCGATTGCTCGCGCTGTCGTCACCAAACCGGTGGTGATACTGGCCGATGAACCCACAGGTAATCTCGACCATGCTTCGGGTATCGATGTGATCAATATACTGGAAACCCTCAATAAACAGGGCATCACCCTGTTGCTGGTTACGCACGACATTGAATTAGGCGAACGCGCACATCGGATTATTCACATGATGGATGGCAAGGTGCTTAGCTGATGCATATCGACGACGTCATCCAGTTTTCTTTCCACGCGTTGCAGAGCTATCGAACGCGCACCTATTTAATGTTGCTGGCGATGGCGATTGGCGTGGCCTCGGTCATCTTGCTGACCTCACTGGGCGAGGGCGCACGCATCTACGTGACCCAGCAGTTTTCATCGCTGGGCACGAATTTACTGATTGTTTTACCCGGCCGCTCCGAAACCACAGGCGGCATGCCACCGATCATGGGTGAAACGCCGCGTGACCTGACTTTGCAAGACGTCATGGCCATGCAGAGGAGCCGGCACGTCAAACAGGTTGCGCCTATCGTCGTTGGTGCCGCGCCCGTCTCCTACCAGCAGCTGGAACGCGAAGTCATGATCATGGGTTCAACGGCCAACTTTTTTTCCGTGCGACAAGTGACTACATCACGCGGTCAAATTTTGCCGGAAATGGAAATCTCCCGCGCCTCGCCTGAATGCGTGCTGGGTTATAGCCTCTACAAAGAACTGTTCGGCAGCCTGTCGCCTTTGGGCAAATGGGTGAGGGTGAGTGAATATCGCTGTCGCGTTATCGGCGTGCTTGAAGAGGAAGGCATGTCGATGGGCATGGATATGGGCGAAATGCTGATTATGCACGCCGCCTCGGCACAGGCACTGTTCAATGTGAACTCGGTCTTCCGGGTTCTGGTTGAAGCCCATAGCCAGGATGAAATGGATAAAGCGCGTGAGGATGTGATCAGCATTATTCGTGAACGCCACGACGGTGAGGATGACATTACCGTGCTTTCTCAGGATGCGCTGCTCAGCACTTTCAACCGTATTTTAACCGCATTAACTTATTCGCTCGGCGGCATCGCGGCTATCAGCCTGCTGGTCGCCGGCATCATGATCATGAACGTGATGCTGGTCGCCGCGGCGCAACGCACCACCGAGATTGGTTTACTCAAAGCACTCGGTGCGCCACGCAAGCAAATCATCCTGCTGTTCCTCACCGAATCGGCCTGCCTGTCACTGATCGGCGCGATGCTGGGCCTGTGTTTTGGCCTGCTAGGCAACTGGATACTGCAACGCTATTTCCCGGACTTTCCCTTCCAAGCCCCGGACTGGGCATTATGGTCCGCGGTGGCGGTGGCCCTGAGCACGGGCTTAATATTTGGTTTATTACCGGCACGGCACGCGGCCGACCTCGACCCGGTGCTGGCACTGTCGGGTCGCTGATGGAAAACAGTCATGCTGATAAAAGACCTGCTTAATTTATCTTTCAGCGCCGTACATACCCGGCGCCTGCGCAGCAGTTTAACGGCGCTGGGCATTGCCGTCGGCATTACCGCGGTCGTCCTGCTGACTTCCGTCGGTGAAGGCCTGCACCGCTTCGTGCTGGCAGAATTCAGCCAGTTTGGCACCAACCTCGTCGGCATCACGCCGGGTAAGGCCACCACCCACGGCATGTCCGGCGCCATCATGAGCAATGTGCGACCACTCACCCTGGACGATGCCACCGCCATGGAGCAACTGCCCCAGGTGATCGCGGCCGTTCCGGTGATACAGGGCAATGCAGCCGTGGAGGGCGGAGGCTTGCAGCGCCGTACCGCTATTTTCGGCGTCGGCCCCAAAGTGCCCGAAGTCTGGTCGATTAAGGTCTCAGCCGGACAGTTCCTGCCCGATGACGACCCGCGCACGGCGCGCTCGTTTGTCGTCCTCGGCAGCAAAGTTAAACAGGAGCTGTTTGGCAACCAGATTCCACTGGGAGAAATTGTGCGCGTCGGTGGTTCGCGTTATCGGGTGATCGGCGTCATGGAATCGAAAGGCCAGTTGCTGGGCTTTGATCTCGATGACGCGGTTTATATTCCGGCGGCCAAGTCGATGGAATTATTTAATCGTGAAAGCCTGATGGAAATCGACGTGCTCTATAAAAAAGAACTTGATGCCAATAAAGTCAGCGAACAGCTTAAAGAATTATTATTAGCACGCCATGGTGCAGAAGATTTCACCATTGTCACGCAGGAGCAAATGCTGGAGGTGCTGAGTTCGGTGCTGAACATCCTGACCTTTGCGGTTGGCGCACTCGGCGGCATCTCGCTGGTGGTCGGCGGCGTCGGCATCCTCACCATCATGACCATTGCGGTCAAGGAACGGGTATCGGAAATAGGGCTGCTGACGGCACTCGGTGCAGAGCGGCGCCAGATCCTGCTGCTGTTTCTCTCTGAAGCGATGCTGCTGTCTGCGCTGGGCGGTGCGCTGGGCCTGTTTCTGGCATTATCGATCGCCGAACTCATCCACCTTGCAGCGCCGGGCATTCCCGTGCACACCCCCTGGCATTTTGTCGTCATGGCCGAAGCGCTGGCCGTTGTCGTCGGCTTACTCGCCGGCGTCATCCCGGCCAGACACGCCGCCAATATGAACCCGGTCGATGCCTTGCGCACGGAATAACTAACAGTTATCCATCAGCAATTTGTATTCCACAATTCAATCTCTTAAAAAGCAAAATATCGACATTTTCCTTGCATTTTCGCTGGAAATTCTTAAAATTCGCGCACGTTTTTTTCGCAAATTAGAGGATTTATGTTCACCTAATGCCAGCGTCCTCACTAGTAAGGCGCTCAAGCAGTAACAATTTGTTTTAACCGCCCTACGGCTCAACTTGTGAGGTTTATTATGGCTATGAATTCTGCCAAACACCTGGTTGACGTTGACGCTTCTGTCGA
>Ga0224496_10000633_pt1 | contig 23998 bp, 18 predicted proteins | sample SF_Jul11_sed_USG_2_FD_168127 | JGI IMG/M metagenome (GOLD analysis project Ga0224496, IMG submission 168127) | Sediment microbial communities from San Francisco Bay, California, United States - SF_Jul11_sed_USGS_8_1 | ecosystem: Environmental > Aquatic > Marine > Sediment | place: USA...
GCGCGAATGTATTTTCTCGTTTCTTGGTATTTGCGACGGCGGAGAGAGTTAGTGTTCCCGAGCCCGGGACCTTGGCTCTTCTGGGCATTGGTCTGGCCGGAATGGGTATGTCCAGGCGCAGACGTAAGATCTAAGCCTTACAGATAGCTTCAAAAAAACCCGCCCGAGTGGCGGGTTTTTTTGTGGCTAGTGGCGGTCTGCATTTTCGGCGGATAGGTTGGTATGATGCCCGCCCAGCGGGTTGTTGCGCGCGCGCCGCAGTGACGCGTCGCCCGGATATCCAACGCAGCCCGAGGCCTTATGCTTATGAATTGGACCCTGAGTAACAGGCTGCTTTTTACAGCCGTCTTCATCTCGGGCGCTTCCGCCTTGATCTACCAACTGATTTGGGTCCGCTTGCTGGGCCTTGCGTTCGGGGTCAGCAGTTTCGCTGTCGCCACGGTAGTCGCGGTATTCCTGCTGGGTCTCGGTCTCGGGAGCTATGTTTTCGGCAAATGGTCGGAGCGAGCAAGTGACCCGCTGCGCATCTACATGTACGTGGAATTGGGGATCGCTGCGACGTCGCTTGGCGCGTTCCTGGTAATCGAGGGCCTGCCGGTTTACCGCTACCTGCACGAATATGCCTACAACAACCTCGGCTTCTACGGTCTTTCGATCGCTCGGCTGTTGCTGTCGATGCTGGTGCTGCTGCCCCCGGTGTTCCTCATCGGCGGCACCATGCCGCTGCTCACCAAGTACTTCGTTCGCGATCCTGCCAACATGGGCTCCAGCTTCAGCAAGATCTACTATCTCAATACCCTTGGGGCCTGCGCCGGCGCACTGCTGACTGGCTTCCTGTTCGTGCAGTACTTCGGAGTGATCGGCACGCTAATGATTGCCGTTGGCGGTAACGTCGCGGTCGCCCTGATCATTGCGCTGAGCAAGCGAGGAACGGCAGCCAAGCGTCCGGCGGCGAGCGCGCAGTCGCCATACTCCTACATGCTGGTCTTCCTGTTTCTCACGGGCTTCATCAGCCTGGGCTACGAGATGCTGTGGGTACGCATCCTGTCGACCTACGGCTTGTCGACCTCCCAGGCCTTCGCGCTTATTCTCGCCGGGTTCCTGCTGGGTTTCTCGGTCGGGGCCTGGGTCGTCGCGCGCAAGGTCGATTATCGCGAGGATCTCGAAGCCTGGTTCAGCGCCGTGTCGATCGTTACGGCGTTCAGCGGCGCCGTTGTGCTCCTGTTGTTTCGCCAGTTCGAGGCCATCACGATCCTGCTCGCAGACGCCACGCCATTTGGCCAGCTCTCGCTCGGCATGGGCCTCGCGTTCACCGTGTCGTTCATCCCGGCCGTGTTCATGGGGATCCTGTTCCCGCTGGGCGTGCGCATCTACGCGCGGGATATTGAACGGATCGGCGCCAAGGCCGGTAACACCTTTTTTTCGAACACCCTCGGCTGCGTGCTGGGCAGCGTGTTGACGGGATTTGTACTGATTCCCTTCCTTGGAATGTGGAACACAACGCTCCTCCTTATCAATCTCAGTCTGCTGATCGCGGTGGCGTTCCTGTTGCGTCGCAGACGCCCCGCGAGGGCGCAATGGGCCTCGTTGATCGTCGTCGCAGCCGTCGCAAACCTGCTGGTGTTCACCGACAGCAAAACGTTCCACGCAGAACTCAAGGGTCGCGACCTGCGCACACCGGCTGCGGGCTTCGACGTCATCTACTATGCCGAGGGCCTGTCGGGGACCGTCACTGCCGTTGAAAGGGGCAACTACCGCGGGTTGTTCGTCGATGGCCAGAACGTCTCGGGAACGGATCCCGTGCTGCTCGCAGACTCGAAGATGCTTGCCCACGTGCCGCTGCTGCTTGCCAGGAAGCCGGAGGTTGCGCTGACCGTGGGCTACGGCACAGGAACCACCTCCGGGAGCATGCTTCTGTATGGCATCGAGGTCCATGCGGTTGAGATCGAGAAGAAGATCATCGAGGCGGCGCCGCTGTTCAGCAAGGTCAACTACGCGTCCTACGCCGACCCCGATCTCGATATCGTGCTGGACGATGCCCGCAACTACATCGCCACGACGGCCGAAGGGTTCTCAGTCATCGTCACGGACGTGACCAACCTGAAGTACAAGCGCAATCCTTACCTCTACACGCGGGAATACTTCGAGATCATGCGGGATGCGCTGAGGCCGGAAGGCGTTGCCGCCGCGTGGCTCCCGGTCGGCGGCCTGTCCTTCAACGACCTGCGCACCCTGATCGCCACGTTCGACAATGTTTTTCCGCACACGACGGCCTGGTATTTCACTCAGTTCCCGACCCATTTCATTATCCTTGTGGGCACGCCGGAGCCGACGCGGGTAAACCTTGCGGAGTTGGAGAAAGGAATGGCCAAGGTCGAGCGCGATCTGGCGAGCCTGAACGTCGACAATGTCCACAAGCTCGCCAGCATGCTGCTGCTGGGCGAGAACGACATCGACACGCTCGTGAACGGCGCGCCGATTCATACGGATAATCGCCCGCTCCTCGAGTACTCCGATATGGCCCTGTACAACGTCACGGATGTCGCGCCCAATCTCGGCCGGCTCATCGGGTTCCAGCAGGAGGACCTGCTCGCGTACTTCGTCGGCAACGAGCACCAGCTCGCCGCGCTTGAGGAACACTTCGACCTGTATACCGGCCATTACCTCGACTACGTCCGACTGTACGAGCAGCAGCATCTCGACTAGATGCCGGGAGCCCGAGCCGGAAGCGTGAAGTTTCGGTGCTTACCTCTCAGCCCGCGGCGCAGGGCTCATCGGCCATATCATGCAACTGCTCCCAGTCCAGGATCTCTATCTTCCCGCGCGGAGCATACAGAATGCCACGGCGTCTCATCTCCGCCATGCGCCGGCACACCGTTTCTTCACTCAGGCCCAGCAGGTTGGCAATTTCGGAACGGGAGAAGGGCAGCGTGTATCGTCTATTCCCATGTTCCGAACTCGGGACGATCAGCTTGATGAAGGATGCGATCTTCGAGGCGGCGCATTTATGCCCCATGACCGTCATGAGTGAGCGGCTGTGGGCGAGCTGTGCGTTGAGTGCATCGACGAGCCGCATGGCAACTTCACCGCGTTTCTGCGCCGTTCGCAGCAACGCCCGGTGGCGGACTTTGCAGGCATAGGTTTCCGTTTCCGCTACTGCAGAGTACTCGTAGTAATCGTTGTTAATAGACTGCAAACCAACCAGCAGCTTGCCCGGTGTGCTCAGACCTATGATCTGCTCGCGCCCGTCCTGGGTGTGGTAGGTAATCTTGACGATGCCGCTCGACAGGGAGAAAAGGCTGTCGCTGGGCTGTCCCTGGGCAAACAGGATCTCGCCCTTGCCAAAGCGAACCTGCTTTACCGTGTTGGTGATCAGGCACTTCATGTCCGAATCCGAACTCAGGTAGTCACTGGCCTGGATCTCGTGAAACGGGCAGACCAAATTGTTGCAGCTCATACTATTGAATCCCCCAAATCCTTACCCCATCAGACCAAGAAATCAGGTCTCAGTCGATACGGGCTTCCCTTGCCGATTCTCGGTATTTACGTAGCTGAAATTGACATTTGTCAATGTCCTGAACGGGCTGTTTGTACGTACGGAATAGCCGCAAAATCCCGTTTTCGCAGTAGGTGTAATCCACTTGCCGAAACTGACGAATGTCAGTGTTTGGCGGCGCCCAAAACCCTATCGTCTCGATGTTCCGGACGACCGTCTGATCTATTCGCCGATCGCGACCGGGCTAGAATTGACAATCCATATAGGGGAGTACAAATATGAACAGGTTCGGCAGACTTTCAGCTTCGGCCTGGTCTTTCCTCGTAGTGACGGCATTTGCGTTTGCGCTGAGTGGCTGCGAGGGAGACGATGGTGCAGCCGGAGCAGCGGGACAAGCAGGGCAGCCAGGCGCCGACGGCAGCGATGGCCTCGCTTGCTGGGACCTCAACGGTAATGGCGTTGGCGATCCTGACGAAGACACCAACGGCGACGGCACTTTCGATGCACTTGACTGCGCTGGCAGCTCGGTTTCCGTGACGCCTCTCGAAAGCTGTGGCGTATGCCACAGTGAAGGCTCCGTTGCCTCTGCGCCGGCAGCCCATGAAGTATTCGATATCGGCTCGTTCGCGAACTTCGCGGTTGCCCCGGACGGTGCTGACCTCGTTGTCAGTTTCAGCGCCACGGTTGACGGCGCACCAGCGACGGCTGCAACGTTCTACCGTGCATACTTCTCAGACGGCACGACGCGCACGACGCTGACCGACGAAATCAACGCCAATCCGGCGTTGTTCGTCAACAACGGTGATGGCAGCTACAGTGTCAGGATCGTCGACGGCGTTGCCCGCTTTGGTGGCACGAACGGCCGGTACCTGGCCATACTGCGCACCGGGCTCAACGAACTCGAGATCGCTGCGGTCGGCGACTACCCGGCGGCGATTCCGCTCGCGGGTCTGGCCAGTAACGAAGCCTGTATCGGCTGCCATGGCGAGAGCGGTGAAGTGGGACGGTTCGCACCCGACAATCGCGGCGGACACTACTCCGCGCCCATCAGTGCGGATGCCTGCGTGGTTTGCCATCGTCCTGACGATCCGGCAACCCCGGATTACGATCCGCCAAGCTATATGCCGCTGGTTAAAGTCGTACATGGCATCCACAATGCCCACAACTTCCCGGCTGGTGAGTTCGTGTCGGACCGCGGCACTACCTATGACGTCACCTATCCGACCTACATGGCGAACTGCAGCGTCTGTCACAGCGACAGCAATATCGTTCCGGCCGCAGGCGTGTCGGCACTGGCCGCAGCCAACGCAATGCCGGTCACGGGTCGGGGCTGCTTTACGTGCCACGGCTCGATGGACGGATTCGACTTCACAGGTCTTGAGTTCCACCTCAATATCGTGGATCCCGAAACGGCTGACTGCCAGGCGTGCCATGACGGCGCCCTCGCGCGGGAAACCGTTGCCGACTTCCACGACGGTATGACAACCGAGCGCGGCGGCGTCATCTTTGGCGGCGTCGACACATCCGTCACCGAGGGTGCGCTGTTCGATTGGGAGATCACCGGCATCGTCGATGACGGTACGAACCTCGCGATTTCCTGGCAAGCTTCCTACGACGGCGTTGGCGTCGATCCGTGCAACGCCACGCCTGCGGCGGGCGAACCGGCGTTCCATGCCATTCCGCCATTCACTTTTGCGGGGGACACCGAACCGACTAATCGCAATAACCTGAGCATGCTGCGCAACTACGCCCAGGGTGATGACTTCATCCGCGGCCGGTCCACCAGCGCGCCAGGCCAGGCGCTCAGCGTGAACGTGACCGTCGACAACACGACCTGCGCGGGCGGCGTCGCGACGACCACCATCCCGGTGGACAATGTCGATGCCTCCGTCGATCGCGGCATCGTGGCCCTGCAGGGTAAGCCTTGGATCGTCGCTGTCGATCCAAGCGACGAGGACGGCGTAATGCAGGTCCGCGCCAAGACGCCGACCTACGAGTGGACCGTAGGCGATGGCGCTCCACCGGTCGCGTCGCGCCGCGATGTCGTCGACACTGGCGAATGCCTGAAGTGCCACGTGGGTTCGCTCTACCAGCATGGCGGCAACCGCGTCGACAACGTCGGTATGTGTATCCTTTGCCACAACTCTGCCTCTAACGAGAAGAGCGTGCGCGTGGGTATGGGTGTCGATGCGTCCGAAGCGTATGACGGCAAGGTTGGCGAGACCTTCGAGATGAAGACGATGTTGCATCGCATTCACTCTGCTGGTGAAGAAGGTTCGCCTCCGTACCTGGTTTATCGGAACCGCGGCATCTACGCCTTTGCGCCCGATACGACAGGTCTGCCGAACTGGCCGGGCACGGGCCGACAGGTTGTCTTCGGATCTGATCCGGCCTACACGACAAGCCATAACTTCCACGCACCGACGTATCCGCGGGCGCTCAACGCCTGCACGGCCTGCCACACGGACAACTTCGCTGTCATGCCTGACCAGACTCAGGCGATGGCGACCACCACCGATGCTGGTAGCGATGAGTGGATCAACCAGATCGACGACACGCTCCAGGGCGCGACGACGACTTCCTGCATCACCTGCCACAAGGACGGTGCATCGAAGGGTCATGCGTACCAGAACAGCTGGACGCCGCAGCAATTCCCTGACGGTCGTGAAACGATCATCGACGCGGTGCACTAACAATCGGGTCGAGGGGCGGGCCTTCGGGCCCACCCTGCACCACCGAGAAGAAGAAAAGACTGGCCGGGAGAGCAATCTCCCGGCCTTTTTTTGTGCGTTTCACAATAGGTCCGGCTCGTTTCACATTGTGAATCCGCGTGACGGCGCGAACCGGGGCGCCGGGTAGAATTCCGCATCAACCCACGTGGACGGAAGGCGCTCATGTCGCAGGACGACGAAGACATCATATTGGCCGACTTGCCCGACGAGGAACTCGTCGAGCAGATGTTCGATGACCTCTACGACGGCCTCGCCGACGAGATAGCGGAGGGAACGCAGATCCTGCTGGATCGTGGCTGGGACGCGAAGAAGGTGCTCGACGAGGCGCTGGTCGGTGGCATGAACATCGTCGGTGTCGATTTTCGTGACGGCATCCTGTTCGTACCGGAAGTCCTCATGGCCGCCAACGCGATGAAGGCGGGCATGGCGATCCTGCAACCCATCCTCTCGGCGAGCGGCACCGAGCCCGTCGGCAAGATGGTGATAGGCACGGTCAAGGGCGACATCCATGACATCGGCAAGAACCTCGTCGGCATGATGATGGAGGGCGCCGGTTTCGAGGTCGTGGACCTCGGTATCAACACGGACGCAGAAACCTATATCGCCGCGCTCAAGGAACATCGCCCGAACATCCTCGGCATGTCGGCGCTGCTGACGACGACGATGCCGTACATGAAGGTCGTTATCGATGCGATGGTCGAGGAGGGCGTCCGCGACGATTTCATCGTGCTGGTCGGCGGTGCGCCGCTGAACGAGGAATTCGGCGAGGCGGTCGGCGCCGACGCCTATTGCCGCGACGCGGCGACCGCGGTCGAGATCGCCAAGAAGCTCGTCCTGGAACAGCGCGCGTCCTGACGTGGCCAATGCCACGGTCCTCATCATCGCGTGCGGCGCGCTGGCGAAAGAGATCGTCACGCTGCAGCGCCTGAACGGCTGGTCGCACGTCGCGGTCCAGTGTCTCCCCGCGGAGTTACACAATCGGCCGGAGAAGATCCCGGCTGCCGTTCGTGACATGATCGAGAGGCACAAGAACGCGTACGCCTCGCTGTTCGTGGCCTATGCGGACTGCGGCACGGGTGGGCGTCTCGACGAGGTGTTGGCTGAATACGATGTCGCGCGCCTGCCGGGCGCACACTGCTATGAGTTCTATGCCGGGACCGAGCAGTTTGCAGCGCTGTCGGCGGACGAGCCAGCGTCGTTCTACCTCACGGACTTCCTGACGCGTCACTTCGAGCGCCTCGTCAGGGAAGGGCTGGGGCTGGACCGCCATCCCGAGCTCATGGCCACGTACTTCGGCAATTACCGGCGGCTGGTGTACCTGTCACAATCGGAGTCGGCGCAACTCGAAGAGGCGGCGCGCGGCCATGCGGAGTATCTTGGGCTCGAGTTCGAGCATCGCCACACGGGCCTTGCCCCGGTTGGCCTGAACATCACAGAGCACGTCGTCAAATGGCAAAACTGATCTGTATCTACTGGCGCGACATACCGGCACAGGTCGTTGGTCGGGCCGGGCGCAAGTCGGGATTCAAGAAGGAACTCGATCCCCGGTTTGCGAAAGCGATTGACCGCGCCGCCATGCGCGCCGGGCGCGGCTCCAGCGATGCCTACCTCGAGGACTGGCGGCGCGTCACCGAAGACGTCGACGGTGACCTGGAGGCGGCTGTCAATGCGCGCGTGGCCGAGCTCGAAAACCAGTTTCCACCCGACCACCTCGAGAAGGTCGTGAAGGCCGGCGGCCGCATCGAAAAAGGACGCGAAGAATGACCGATACCGTAATCAGTTCGAAGTCGAAAGAGGTCGTCATCGGTTTCGAGCGTCCGTTTGTCGTCATCGGCGAGCGCATCAACCCGACAGGCCGCAAGCGACTTGCCGAAGAGATGAAGAACGGTGACTACAGTCGCGTCGAAGCCGATGCCGTCGCGCAGGTCGCCGCCGGGGCGCACATACTCGACGTGAACGCCGGTATTCCGCTGGCGGACGAAGCGGGGATCCTCGCGGAGAGCGTTCGACTCGTGCAGGCCGTGACCGATGTACCCTTGTGCATCGACTCATCGATCGTCGCGGCACTCGAGGCCGGGCTTGCGGCCTACGAAGGCAAGGCGCTCCTCAACTCGGTGACGGGTGAGGAAGAGCGCCTCGAAGCCGTCTTGCCGCTCGTCAAGAAGTACGGCTGCGCCGTAATAGCCATCTCGAACGACGACAACGGCATTTCCGAGGACATCAACGTGCGATTCGATGTGGCGAAGAAGATCGTCGAGCGGGCGAGGGACCATGGCATCCCGGTCAGCGATATCGTCGTGGACCCTCTCGTGATGCCGATTGGCGCCATCAATAGCGCGGGCAGGCAAGTCATGGAACTCGTACATCGGCTCAGGACCGAGCTCAAGGTCAATACGACGGCGGGTGCATCCAACCTGAGTTTCGGCCTGCCGAATCGCAACGGCCTGAACACGGCGTTCATCGGCATGGCGATAGCCAGCGGCATGACCTCGGCGATCACGAATCCCCTGCATGCCGAGATCATGCAATCGATTCGCGGGGCGAACGTCGTCATGGGCAACGACCCTGAGTGCGCGGCCTGGATCGCGAACTACCGCGAGCCATCCGCTGCGGGTGAGGGGCAGCGTGGCCGCCGGGGAAACCGGCGCAGGCGTCGTGGCTAGCCACAAGGAGCCAATGATCGTATTCATGCCGTCCGGGAAGCGCGGGCGGTTTCCGCGCGGGACGGCCGTGCTGGACGCCGCACGCAGCCTGGGTGTCGATATCGATTCTGTTTGCGGCGGGCGCGCGCTGTGCGGTCGTTGCCAGGTCGAGGTCGCGGACGGCAATTTTGCGAAACACGGCATCAGTTCGAGCGCAGCGAACATCACGCCGGCGGGTGAGGCGGAGCACCGCTTCAGGGAGCGGCGCGGCCTGGATCAAGTCCGCCGCCTGAGTTGCCAGGCCCGGGTCGAGACCGACGTTGTCGTCGATGTGCCGGCCAGCTCGCAGGTCCATCGCCAGGTTGTTCGCAAGCCGAACGAAGATCACGACATCACGATCAACCCCGTCGTGCATCCCTATTTCGTGGAAGTGCCCGCGCCGACGCTGGACGAGGCGCATGGAGATCTCGAGCGACTCGGCAACGCGCTGCGCACGGAGTGGGGCCTCGAGGGCTTACGTTGCGAGCCCACGGTCGTGCGCGACCTGCAAGGTGCACTGGCCGCAGGCAAGCGGCAGGTGACGGTCGCGGTACGCAATGGCGATCGCATCATCGCCGTGTGGCCCGGTTTCAGGGATACGCTGTATGGCGTCGCCTTCGATGTTGGCTCTACCACGGTTGCAGCGCATTTGTGTGAGCTCGCGAGCGGCAAAGTGGTCGCAAGCGCGGGCAGGATGAATCCGCAGATTCGCTTCGGCGAAGACCTCATGAGTCGCGTGTCCTACATCATGTTGAACCCCGGCGGTGAGGACAGGCTCATTGACGTCGTGCGCCACGCAATGAACGAGCTTATCGGCGAAATAGCGGGCGAGGCAGGTATCGATGTCGCCGCAATCGTCGAGATTACGATCGTCGGCAACCCGATCATGCAGCACCTGGTGCTGGGCATCAGCCCGGTCGAGCTGGGTACCGCGCCGTTCGCGCTGGCTACCGATTCCAGTGTCGACCTGCGGGCCGCCGACATCGGTATTGCGATCAACCCGGGAGGCTACGCCTACGCACTGCCGTGTATCGCCGGGCATGTCGGCGCCGATGCGGCCGGAGTGCTGCTGGCGGAGGCACCGCAGCGGCACGAGGGTGTTTCCCTGGTCGTCGATGTGGGTACGAATGCGGAGCTTCTCCTCGGCAACGCGGAACGCCTGCTGGCTGCATCGAGCCCGACCGGGCCGGCGTTCGAAGGGGCGCAGATCAGCGGTGGGCAGCGTGCCGCGCCGGGCGCGATCGAACGCGTACGCATCGACAAGGACACGCACGAGCCGCGCTTCAAGGTTATTGGCTGCGACCTCTGGTCGGACGACCCCGCCTTCGCGGACGACGTGCAGCAGGTCACCGGGATTTGCGGCTCCGGCATCATCGAAGTGGTCGCGGAGATGTTCCTGGCCGGTATCCTGGGCGCGGACGGCAAGATCGTTGCGCCCGTATCGGCACGCGTCATTGAAGACGGGCGCACGAGGTCCTACGTGTTGCACGATGGCAATCCCGCCATTCACATCACGCAAAACGACGTACGGGCCATTCAGCTTGCCAAAGCCGCTTTGCATGCGGGCGCAAAACTGCTGATGGAGCACTTCGGCACCGACAGAGTCGATCGCATTCGCCTGGCGGGTGCCTTCGGCGCCCACATCGATGTGACGTACGCGATGGTGCTGGGCTTGATCCCGGAATGCGATCTCGAGCATGTGTCTTCCGCGGGCAACGCGGCAGGGACCGGCGCCCGCATCGCGTTGCTTGACCGTGCGTCAAGGATCGAGATCGAGCAGCAGGTACGCGCTGTCGTGAAGATCGAAACGGCGGTCGAGCCGCGTTTCCAGGAATACTTTGTTGCGGCCATGGCGATACCCGGTGGCGCTCACCCTGCGGCAGGCGAGACCAGGCAGCGTCGCGGGCGCCGGTCGAAGAGGCGGGATTGAGCTGATGGCACGCCGCAATCGACGAACACGACGAATCGTAAACGCAATCTCTCAGCTCGAGTGGCGTAATGTCGTCAATGCTTACGGTCCGATCAACGTGCTCGACGACGAGCAGGTGCAGACCATCATCGACAGTGCCCTCGGGATACTCGAGACAAGCGGCATGCGCTTCCTCGAGCCGGGAAGCCGGGCGCGCCTGGCCGGCGCAGGCGTCTATGTCGACCCAGAGACGCTGATGGCGCGTTTCGACCCGGCGTTCGTCATGGAACAGGTTGCACTCGCCCCGTCCTCCTTCGAACTGCGCGCCCGCAACCCGCATCGTCACCTCCAATTAGGTACCGGACACCATATTTTTGCATCGGTCGGCGGGCCGGCTTTCGTCAGCGATCTCGACAAGGGGCGGCGGCCGGGTACCTACGCGGAGATGTGCGACTACCTGCGTCTCATCCAGAGTCTGAATATCATTCACCAGGAAGGTGGCGGTCCGTTCGAGGCCATGGATTTGCCTGCGGATACCCGGCATCTCGATCTGTACCTCGCCCAGTACCGTCTGACGGACAAGAACTGCCAGTCCTATGCCCTGGGAGGCATACGCGCGAAAGACTCGGTGGAGATGGCGTGCATCGCGCTGGAGACGGATCGCGATGCCTTGCTCGAGAAGCCGGCGCTGCTCGCGATCATTAACACGAACTCACCGCTGCAACTCGATATACCGATGACCGAGGCGATCGACGAGCTCGCTGCGGCTGGCCAGGTTTGTTGCATCACGCCATTTACACTGGCCGGTTCCATGAGCCCGGCGACGCTGGCGGGTACGCTGGTGCAGCAGACGGCCGAAGTGCTTGCCGTCGTGGCGTACGCACAACTGGTCAGGCCGGGTGCGCGAGTGATGTATGGCAGCTTTGCATCGAACGTCGACATGCGCAGCGGTTCGCCGGCGCTCGGTACGCCGGAGTATACGAAGTCGGCGCTCGCGAGCGGGCAGATTGCGCGCAGGCTCGGTTTGCCGTTTCGCTCGAGCAACACCACGATGTCGAACTGCAACGATGCGCAGGCTGCGTACGAAAGCCAGATGTCGCTGTGGGGTTCGGTGATGGGCGGCGCGCACCTTATCAATCATGCAGCCGGTTGGCTCGAAGGTGGACTCACCGCCTCATTCGAGAAACTCATCATCGATGCCGAGATGCTGCAGATGATGGCGGAGTACCTGCGCCCGATCGCGTTCTCTGACGACGAGCTCGCGCTTGATGCGATTGCCGAGGTAGGTCCCGGCGGCCACCACTTTGGCACGGCGCACACGCTGCAGCGTTACGAGTCGGCGTTCTACGAACCGATCCTCTCCAGCCGCGAGAATTTCGAGAGCTGGCAGGAAGCGGGGAGCAAGGACGCGGCTATGCGCGCCAACACCATCTGGAAACAGATGCTCAAAGACTATGTGCAGCCGCCACTCGATGCGGCAATCGATGAAGCGCTCGTCGACTACGTCGAGCGACGCAAACAGGAATCAAGATAATGCGACCGACCCTTAGCGTACTTTCCGATGACATGATCCGCGACATCCTCGATGAAGCGAAACGCATCATGGGTGAAACCGGGATGGAAATTCGCGGCAAAAAAATGCGCCAGCAGTTACTCGATCACGGCTTGAAGACCGATGCGTCGGGTAATCGCATTCTCTTTTCGCGCGATGTCATCGACGCGGCCATCGCAAGCGCACCCGCGTCGTTCATGCTGCATGATCGCGATGGCAAGCCGTTCACCGAGATCGGCGGCAACAACGTGCATTTCGTGCCGGGGTCCAGCGGCCTGAAGATCCAGGATCACCGCAGCGGGGAAACGCGCCTGTCCAACTCGACCGACTTTGTCGAGTATGCACGCCTCTGCGACGGTCTCGACCACATCGCCTACCTGGCAACCGCGTTTTCGACCAACAAGGATATCGAGGCGCATGTTTCGGATGCCTGGCGCCTGTACATGTGTATGACGACATCGAAGAAGCCGATCGTCTCGGGTGCCTTCAGCGAACATGGCGTGCCGCGCATGACGGAGATGATGCAGCTGTTCCGCGACGACCGTGCCGATCTCATCGCGAAGCCGATGTCGATCTTCACGATTACGGCGACGGGCAATCTGCGCTACGGCGAAGACTCGTGCCAGAACCTGCTCGATTGCGTCGATGCTGGCATCCCCGTCGAAATCGTTCCAGTGACCCTGATGGGACTCATAGCACCGGTCACACTCGTCGGTGCGCTCGTCTTCCATTGCGTCGATGTTCTCACCGGCATTACGATGGCGCAGGTCGTGCGGCCGGGCGCGCCCGTGCTGTTTGGTGGCGCCCCGGCGACCTTCCACATGAAAGCCGCGAGCTCGCCGATGGCTGCGATCGAAGCGCAGCGTCTCAATGTTGCTTACGTGCAGATCGCGAAGTCGTTGCACCTGCCTACGCAGGCCTACATGGCGCTCAGCGATGGCAAGTTCCTCGATGCGCAGGGTGGCGGCGAGACATTCAGCAGCGCCTTGCTGGCCGCGATCGCCGGGGTGAACTCGGTATCCGGTCCGGGTATGCTCGACTTTGTGCTCACCTTCAGTCTGCCGAAACTCGTGCACGACAACGAGGTCTGCGGCCAGGCTCTTCACTTCTGCCGAGAGGTCCGCGTTCTCGACGACCTGCCAACGCAGCACCTGGTTGACCAGCTCATGGCCGAGGATCACCTGATCACATCGCCGCACACGCTGGCGCATTGGCCGAACGAGTTGTACCTGACGGATCCCGTGTATGACCGCCTCAACCGCGAAACCTGGGAGGAGGGCGGCGAGATGCAGCTCTGGGATCGTGCCTGTGCGGACGTGGAAGCCCGTCTGGCGCGCTACCAGCCCATAGAAACCGATCCCGCTATTGACGAAGCCATGCGACAACTCGTGACGGACGGGCTCGTCGCGCAAACGACGCTGCCTGATTTGCCGCCACCGCCCGAGAAACAGGAACCCGTCGCGGTGGCCGGGCGCCGGGGTCGCAAGGGACGACGGCGCCGCTAGACCGCTAGGGCGCGAGCCGCTCTATCGTCCACGTACCGTCTGCCTGTTTCGTGTACAGAAAGCGATCGTGCAGGCGGTTGCGCCGGCCCTGCCAGAATTCGATTTCCTCGGGATCGACACGATAACCGCCCCAGAACGACGGCAGGGACACGTCCTTGTCCCTGAACTTCTGCTTGATCTCCTGGAATTTGGCTTCGAGCAACGAGCGTGACGAGATCACGCTGCTTTGCGCGGAAACCCAGGCTCCGATCTGGCTGCCGCGGGGGCGGGAGAGGAAGTAGGCCAAAGACTCACTGGTCGGAATCTTCTCGGCTATGCCGCGGATCTTTACCTGGCGCGCGGGTTCTGCCCAGAAAAACAGGAGCGAGACGTTCGGGTTTTCTGCAATCTCCGCTGCCTTCCTGCTCTCGTAGTTGGTGTAGAACACGAAGCCTTTCTCGTCGAAGGACTTCAGGAGCACGGTGCGGCTGGACGGCCGCATGCTGCTGTCGACGCTGGACAGGGCAACGGCATTGGGGTCCAGCGCCACGTTTTCACAGGCATAACGGAACCAGTCCTCGAACTGGACGATCGGGTCGTCGTCGAGGTCCTCGCGATCCAGTGCAAATCCGGTGGCCGAGCGTCGCAGCGAGGCGACGTTCATGCCGTGATGTTCCGTGTCCTCTGCCATCCCGCAAATATACGCGAAAAAGGGTACCTGACACCCTATTTCCGATCGCGGAAATAGGGTGTCAGGTACCGTATTTGTGGCCCCAACACTGTTCCAATCCGAAATCGCCTGCGGGTATAATGCCCGGCTGGACAGGACGTGCGGGTCTGACATCGCATCGAGTGCGAAAGTGGCGAAATTGGTAGACGCGCTGGCTTTAGGTGCCAGTGGGGCAACCCGTGGGAGTTCGAGTCTCCCCTTTCGCACCAGCCCTGGTCCTACATGACTAACTTGATACTTAAGAGAAATACAGAATGAACGTCACTGTCGAATCGACAGGTGCCCTGGAACGCCGTATGCGCGTCGAAGTGCCCATCGAGCGCATAGAAAGCGAAGTGGATTCCCGCCTGAAGTCGGTTGGCCGCACGGCCAGGATCAAGGGATTTCGGCCGGGCAAGGTGCCGGCCAAGGTCGTCCGCCAGCACTACGGGAAGCAGGTTCGCCAGGAAGTCATGGGCGAGATCATGCAGAAGAGCTACTCGGATGCCGTCATGCAGGAAAAGCTCCGGCCGGCCGGCGGACCGAAAATCGTGACCGAGGATGAGGACGGCAAGACCTTTGCCTACGTTGCGACGTTCGAAGTTCTCCCCGAGGTGACACTCAAGGATCTCGACAAGATCAAGGTCGAGACACCGGATGTCGAGATCGGCGATGCCGATATTGAAGACATGTTGCTGAGCCTGCGCAAGCAGCGGGCCACGTGGGACGAAGTGGCGCGGAAGTCGAAAGACGGCGATCGCGTCATCGTGGACTTCGCCGGGACGATAGACGGCGAAGCGTTCCAGGGCGGTTCGGGAACCGAGATTCCGGTCGTCCTCGGCCAGGGCCAGATGCTTCCCGATTTCGAGAAGGGCTTGAAGGGCATCAAGGCTGGCGACGAGAAGACGATCAAGGTCAAGTTTCCGAAGGACTACCACGCAGAGGAACTTGCCGGGAAGACTGCCGAGTTCGCGATCAACACGCATCGTGTCGAGAGCGAGGTCCTGCCGGAACTGAACGATGAGTTCGCCGAGGCTTTCAACGTATCGGAAGGCGGCCTTGAGCAGTTCCGCAAGGACGTGCGCGAGAACATGGAGCGCGAGGCCGGGCAAAAGGTCAAGGGCGACGTTCGCGAGCAGGTCCTGGAAGGGCTCCTGGAGAGGAATCCGATCGACATACCCAAGGCGCTCGTCCAGGAAGAAATGCACGCGATGCAGCACGACGCCATGCGGCGACTCGGTATCGAGGATCACGACCAGGCACCGCCGCAGGAAAACTTCAGGGTCGCTGCCGAAAAGCGCGTGCGCCTTGGCCTCCTGCTGCGCCAGGTCATCACAGAGAACAAGATCACGATTGACGAGGCTGCCCTGCGTGCGCATGTCGAGGAGATGTGTGCGAGTTATGAGAATGCCGATGACATGGTCAACATGTATATGAGTAACCCGCAGGTCATGCAGCAAATCGAGCCAATGGTCGTTGAGCAAAAGGCGGTTGACTGGTTGCTCGGGAATGGCAAGTCAAAGAAGAAGAAGGTGTCGTTCAAGGACTACATGAACGCACCTGCTTCGTGAGACACTATGGGCCTTAGGAACACAAGCCTTGCAGGCTGGAGACGGACAAGACTATGAGCGCTACCTCACTGAACCTCGTACCGATGGTCGTCGAACAGACGGCTCGTGGCGAGCGTGCCTACGACATCTATTCACGGCTGTTGAAGGACCGGCTCGTATTCATCGTCGGTCCCGTCGAAGACTACATGGCGAACCTCGTGGTGGCCCAGCTCCTGTACCTGGAGTCTGAGAACCCGAACAAGGACATTCACCTGTATATCAACTCACCTGGCGGCGTCGTATCCGCCGGCCTGTCGATTTACGACACGATGCAGTTCATCAATTGCGATGTGTCGACGATCTGCGTCGGCCAGGCCGCCAGCATGGGCGCCTTGCTGCTCGCCGGTGGCACCAAGGGCAAGCGCTTCGCATTGCCGCATTCGCGTGTCATGGTTCACCAGCCGAGCGCGGGCTACCAGGGACAGGCAACCGACATCAGCATCCACGCCGAGGAAGTCCTCTCGCTGAAACGTCGTTTGAACGAGATCATGGCCAAACATACGGGTCAGGAACTCGAGACAATCGAACGCGATCTCGAACGCGATAACTTCATGTCCGCCGAGGCGGCCGTCGAATACGGCTTGATCGATACCGTACTCGCGCAGCGCAAAGAGATGCGACGCAAGGCTGACGATTAGGCGCGTTTACTCGGTCGAAACGGCCGCGTCCTCCAGGAGCACGGGGAAGACGTAACCGGCGCCGAGGTCCTTGTCCAGGACGATCGTACCCGTGACAACCACCGTGTCACCCACGGCTGTCGTGGCCTTGCTGGTCACTGTCAGATCGTGGTTGCCGTGCGCGGCGTCACCGGATCCGTCCTGAATGTGGAAATAATTCCAGTCCAGGATATTGCTGTTGTACTTGACGACCTTGCCGCGCAGGCTGATCGACTGGTCGGCCAGCGAGTCCTTGTTGGCGTAAACCCAGGCAATGTTCTGACCGGGCTCGAGTTCAGGCACGTTGGTGTCGACAGTCTCTGCGGCCGGCGGCATCGTCGGGTGCGGCGGAGTCGCGCCGGCCTGCGGTGACGTCAGGTTGTCTATTGCGTCTACAAAGAACACGACGTCGAAGGTTCTGTTCAGCGTCTTGCTCGTGAAGTCGGTCATCGGCATGCCCTGGGATACCTGTACGATGTCGCCGACCGCAATGCTCGTCTCCGGCCCGGCTACCCAACGCTGGTCCCGGGAGGTCTCGAGCAGAGCGTAGGTGTAGCCGCCGGTATTCATGGTCTCGAGCACCGAGCCACGCGTCATGCCGGCCGGTACCGGCGCGGCGAGTACCGGATTCTCGACGACGGCGTCAGATGACTTTTCCGTGCATCCACCGAGGGCCGCCAGCAGGCCGGCGGTCAGTACGACGGCGAGCCCGGCAATGATTGATTTCAAGTGATTTTCCCCACGTGTGATGGTGTGTTGTCGGGTATTTTGCCAAGCCGAGGTCCGGGGACTATACGAGCAACTGCCTATGTCCATTCGTCATATTCCGGGCGTGGCGAAATTCCTGCTGAATAAGTTATCAAATATCAACAAGTTATAGGGATAGGGACTATACTCTGGACGCAGTCCTTTGCAGCTCGATGGCGCCCATGTAAACTACGGCCAATAGTCGTAAACGACTGATTTTTTTGGCTACAAAGGCACGTCCGTATGAGCGATGATTCCCGCAGCAAGAACGAGGATGGCAAACTCCTCTACTGTTCTTTTTGCGGCAAGTCTCAGCACGAAGTTCGCAAGCTGATTGCGGGTCCTTCGGTTTTTATTTGCGACGAGTGCGTTGAGCTCTGCAACGACATTATCCGTGAAGAGCTCGAGGACACCGGTGAGACCAGCCACGACAAGCTGCCAAAACCGATGGAAATCAAGGATGTACTCGACGAGTACGTCATCGGGCAACAGCGTGCCAAGAAAGTGCTTTCGGTCGCGGTGTATAACCACTACAAGCGGCTCAACGATCGCCTGAATGAGCGTTCGAAAGACGACATCGAACTCGCCAAGTCCAACATCCTCCTGATCGGCCCCACGGGCTGCGGCAAGACGCTGCTCGCCGAGACGCTCGCGCGCCTGCTCAACGTGCCGTTCACGATTGCCGATGCGACCACACTGACGGAAGCCGGCTACGTGGGTGAGGATGTCGAGAATATCATCCAGAAGCTGCTGCAGAAGTGCGACTACGACGTCGAAAAGGCGCAGACCGGCATCGTCTACATCGACGAGATCGACAAGATCTCGCGCAAGTCGGACAACCCGTCGATCACGCGCGACGTGTCGGGCGAGGGCGTACAGCAGGCGCTGTTGAAGCTCATCGAGGGCACCATTGCCTCCGTACCGCCCCAGGGTGGCCGCAAGCATCCGCAGCAGGAATTCCTGCAGGTCGACACGGGCAACATCCTGTTCGTCTGTGGCGGTGCATTCGCGGGCCTCGAGAAGATCATCATGGAGCGCTCTACCAAGAGCGGCATAGGCTTCGTTGCCGAGGTCAAGACCGAAGAGGACGAGCAGAGCATTGGCGAGCTCCTCCACGACGTCGAGCCTGAAGACCTGATTCGTTTCGGCCTGATCCCCGAGTTCGTCGGCCGCCTGCCCGTGGTCGCGACGCTCGAAGAACTGGACGAAGACGCGCTTGTGCAGATCCTGCTCGAGCCGAAGAACGCATTGACCAAGCAGTACCGCAAGCTATTCGAAATGGAGGGCGTCGAACTGGAGTTCCGGGACGATGCGCTTCTCGCCGTGGCCAAGAAGGCCATGGAACGCAAGACCGGCGCTCGCGGATTGCGCACCATCCTTGAAAATGTATTGCTCGATACCATGTATGACCTTCCTTCATCGACGAGTGCGAAGAAGGTCGTCGTGGATGAGGCCGTCGTGATAGGCGAAACCCAGCCCTACGTAATCTATGAGTCGGACGAGACTCCGACAGTTAACATCGAGCAGCCGCCACGACCCACCGGGTCCGACGGCGCCTAGAGAGGCAGCATGTCTGAAAAAGATCTGATTTCCGCGATCGACGATGACTCGGTCATCGACGACTCGTCCGCTGTTCCCGTATTGCCGCTGCGCGACGTGGTCGTGTACCCGCACATGGTTATTCCGTTGTTCGTCGGGCGCGAACGTTCGATCGTTGCGTTGAACAGGTCGATGGATGCCGGCAAGCGCATCCTGCTGGTCGCGCAAAAGGCGGCCGATCTCGACGATCCGCAACCCTCCGACCTATACGAAGTGGGTACGCTCGCGACGATCCTGCAACTGCTCAAGCTCCCCGACGGTACGGTCAAGGTGCTGGTTGAAGGTGGCGAGCGTGCGCTGATCGACCGCTTCAATGTCGGCGATCATTTCTCGGCGGAGATCACGCCGCTGGCCGATGAGGACCGTCACGACGAACGCGAGATCGATGTGCTGGTGCGCTCGATCATTACGCAGTTCGAGCAGTACGTGAAACTGAACAAGAAGGTGCCGCCCGAGGTTCTGACCTCGTTGTCGGGCATCGACGAACCGGGTCGCCTGGCCGACACGGTGGCAGCGCACATGGCGCTCAAGCTCTCCGAGAAGCAGCGAATTCTTGAGATCCAGGATATCAAGAGCCGTCTCGAGCAGGTGCTCGGCATCATCGAAGGTGAAATCGACGTCCTGCAGATCGAAAAGCGTATCCGCGGACGCGTGAAGCAGCAGATGGAGAAGAGCCAGCGCGAGTACTACCTGAATGAGCAGATGAAGGCCATTCAGAAGGAACTCGGGGAAATGGAAGACGCGCCAAACGAGCTGGCGGACCTCGAACAGAAGATCGAGAGGGCGGGCATGCCTGCGGAGGCCAAGGAAAAGGCCGTCTCCGAACTCAACAAGCTCAAGCTCATGTCGCCGATGTCGGCAGAAGCCACCGTGGTTCGAAACTACGTGGACTGGCTCGTCAAAGCGCCATGGAAGAAACGCAGCAAGGTTTTCAAAGACCTCAAGAAAGCCGAGGACGTGCTCGAGTCCGATCACTACGGACTCGAGAAGGTCAAGGAACGTATCCTCGAGTATCTCGCGGTGCAGCAGCGCGTGAAGAAACTCAAAGGGCCGATCCTCTGCCTCGTTGGCCCACCGGGTGTCGGCAAGACCTCGCTTGGCCAGAGCATCGCGCGTGCCACGAACCGCAAGTTCGTGCGCATGTCCCTGGGCGGCGTGCGTGATGAGGCTGAGATTCGCGGTCATCGGCGCACGTACATCGGCTCCATGCCCGGCAAGATCATCCAGAATCTTTCGAAGACCGGCGTGCGCAATCCGCTGTTCCTGCTCGACGAGATCGACAAGATGGCCATGGACTTCCGCGGCGATCCTTCGTCGGCATTGCTCGAGGTGCTCGACCCGGAGCAGAACTCGACGTTTGCCGATCATTACCTCGAGGTCGATTTCGACCTGTCGGACACGATGTTTGTCTGCACGGCAAACAGCCTGAATATCCCGGCACCGCTGCTCGATCGCATGGAGGTCATTCGCATTCCCGGTTACACCGAGGATGAGAAAACCAACATTGCGCTTCGCTACCTTGTGCCGAAGCAGTTGCGGGAAAACGGCCTCAAGGAAGACGAGCTCAAGATCACCGAAGGTGCGATACGCGACATCATTCAGCATTACACGCGGGAGTCGGGTGTTCGTAACCTCGAGCGCGAGATATCGAAGATCTGTCGGAAGGTGGTCAAGTCACTCCTGCTCAAGCCGCGCAAGAGCCGTGTGCTCGTCACGCCGAAGAGCATGGAGAAGTACCTCGGCGTTCGTCGTTTCCGCTTCGGCAAGGCCGAAGACAACGACCAGGTCGGACAGGTTACAGGTCTCGCCTGGACCGAGGTCGGTGGCGAACTGCTCACGATCGAGGCGGCGGTCGTTCCCGGCAAGGGCAAACTGACACCGACAGGCCAGTTGGGCGACGTAATGAAGGAATCCATCGAGGCAGCCATGACCGTTGTGCGCAGCCGCGCCAGCGTGCTGGGCCTGGAAGAGGACTTCCATCAGAAGCTCGACGTCCATATCCATGTCCCTGAAGGGGCGACGCCAAAAGACGGGCCGTCTGCGGGCGTGGGCATGTGCACGGCACTCGTTTCAGCGCTGACCGGTATCGCGGTGAAGGGTGATGTCGCCATGACGGGAGAGATCACGCTGCGCGGCGAGGTACTGCCCATCGGTGGCCTCAAAGAGAAGCTGCTCGCGGCCCATCGCGGCGGCATCAGCAAGGTCCTGATCCCGGAAGAGAATGAGAAAGATCTCGCCGAAATCCCGAAGAACATCAAGGACAAGCTGGACATCGTGCCGGTCAAATGGATTGACGAGGTGCTGGAACACGCCCTCGTCAGTCAGCCTATTCCGGCGCGCAGCAAGGATGGCGAGGCCAAGGCGAAGAAACCGTCGGGCAAGCAAAAGTCCAAGGACATCGTTCGTCCCCACTAGGACGAAGACTCAGGTTACGGCGGCTTCCAGGAGTTCCAGCGAACCGGCATCGGCGTCCAGGCGTGCCATGATTCCCATCGGCACCGTGGTCTTGTCGCTGATGTGGCCGATCATGAGCCCGCCGATCACGGGGATCCCGAGTGACGCGCAGCGCATGCGCAGGACTTCCTCGATACTGAACGTATTGCCGTCGTCCTCGGTGTCCGTGAACTTGCCGAATGCGATGCCGGCGGCATGTTGCAGCTTGCCGGCCAGCCACAGCTGGGTGAGCATCCGGTCGATTCGGTAGGGCGCCTCGCTGACATCCTCGAGAAACACGATGCGACCGCGAAAATCGGGCTCGTAGGGCGTGCCCATGAGCGTTGAGACGATCGTGAGGTTGCCGCCGGTCAGGCGGCCCTCGGCGACCCCGCCGGAGAACCGCGTAATGCGGTTCTTCTTCTCGACCCGACCTTCACGTACCTCGATCGCGGGTGCTTCACCGATGCGGGTTCGGTCGCCCGGTTCCATCAGCACCTTGCGAAACTCCGCCAGCGCGTAGTCAGAGTAATTGCCGCCTGCCGATGGACCGTGAAAACCGACGAGGCCGGTCTTCTCGTGCATGGCGATGAGCGTGCCTGTAATGTCGCTGTTGCCGATAAATACCTTGGGATTGGCGCGGATCAGGTCGTAGTCCAGGTACGGCAACATGCGCTGCGTGCCGTAGCCCCCGCGCAGTGCGAAAACGGCGTCGACCGAATCGTCGGCGAACATCGCGTTGATATCGCTGGCGCGATCGCGATCGTCGCCGGCCAGGTACAGCGTCCGGTCGTACAGGTGTTTGCCTTCCTTTACCCTGAAGCCGAAGGAGCGCAGCAAGTCTCCCGCAAAGCGAATGACCTCGTCCTCGGACGCGGGACTTGCGGGTGCAACGAGCCCCACCGTATTGCCGGCTCTCAGCCGCCTGGGTTTGCGCACCGTTTGACTGTCGGCGCCGGCTGCCAATGGCGCCAGGCCCGTGGCAGAAGCCACTGTGGCCGCGATGCCGGCGCGTATCAGATCCCGTCGATTCATGGTGTGTGCCTGTCCGTGTAACCCCACCGGATTACATCAAAGATCAATTGATTTATCATGGTTTGCATGTCCTGCCTTGCAATCATACGGTCTGCACGCGACAAAATGTCGGCCAACGAGAAGAAACTCGCGGACTTCATTCTCGAGAACGCGTCCCTGATTCGTGACTATTCGTCGCAGCAGATTGCGGCGGCTGTCGGCGTCAGCCAGTCGAGTGTCGTCAAGTTCAGCCAGAAGATCGGGTACAAGGGATTCACGGACCTCAAGCTCGCGATTCACGAAAGCGTGGTCAAGCAGGAGTCGAACGTCGCGGTACTGGCCGGCAAGCGGGCCGCCGGCGGCGCCAACGTGCCGCTCAAGGACCAGCTCCTGCAGGCCAAGACCGAAGCGCTTAGCGGTGCGACCGACCTCAACGACGAAAAGTCGCTGGGCGCGGCGGCGGCGGCGATCGAGGCCGCCAACCATACCCAGCTTGTCGGCAGCGGCAGCGCGTATACCGTGGCACGCGATGCCGCCTGGCGCATCCAGCGGCTTGGCAAAGCCGTAATCGCGGAGGGCGATGCCGAGCTACAGCTTTCCGGCGTCGCAACGCTGGGCAAGGGCGATTGCCTGTTCATTATTTCGACGCTGGGCCAGTCGGCGCATCTTGTGCAGCTGTCGAAGCGAGCGAGTAAAGGCGGTGCGACGGTCATATCGCTGACCGACCAGGGTGCCAATCCTGTCGCCGCGCTTGCGGATATCCGCCTGTTTTCCGTCTCGCGCGGCGATAGCCTCAACGCCCCCGATGTCGTTGCCGCAACGTCGCAGCGGCATGTCATCGACCTGGTCTTTTACACGATGGCTCTCGGCGAGAACGCCGGCCTTTTCGCGAAGGACGACGCGGCGGAAATTTCCAGGGCACGCTAGAGCCTCAGGTCGCAGCATCCCACGGCAGGTCCAGTGCGAGCAGGTCATCGTAGGTCGGCCGTTTGCGAATGACGCGGAATTCGTCACCGTCGACCAGCACCTCGGGCACCAGCAGACGCGTGTTGTAGGTCGATGCCATAACACTGCCGTACGCCCCCGCATCGGAGACTATGACGAGGTCACCCGGTTGCTGTTCTGCCAGCCTGCGGCGCCGTGCAAACGTGTCCCCTGTTTCACAGACAGGCCCCACAATGTCGTAGGTTTCTTCGCGTGCATCCGTTTGCCGGCCGCTTGTGATCGCGTGGTATGCGTCGTAGATGCTCGGTCGCATGAAGTCGTTCATGGCGGCATCGATAATGAGGAATTTCGAGGTACCGGTCACCTTGGTGTAGATGACGCTCCCAACGAGGATGCCGGCGTTGCCGACCAATGAGCGGCCGGGCTCGACA
>Ga0224496_10000634_pt1 | contig 23936 bp, 29 predicted proteins | sample SF_Jul11_sed_USG_2_FD_168127 | JGI IMG/M metagenome (GOLD analysis project Ga0224496, IMG submission 168127) | Sediment microbial communities from San Francisco Bay, California, United States - SF_Jul11_sed_USGS_8_1 | ecosystem: Environmental > Aquatic > Marine > Sediment | place: USA...
CCAGCCCATCAGTCGTGCTCCCCCCCGGCAGCCTTGCCGGTCTTGAGTTTCATCGCCAATACCTGTATTCGTCCATCTTCATCATAGCCCATCGAGTCCCCGTGAATTCCCAACCCGCCAGACTGACGCAAGGGCCCGTAGGTCGTCACCTGATCGCCATGACCGTACCGGTCCTGTTCGGTATCACGACGCTGATGGCGCAGTCGTTCATCGACACCTATTTCCTGGGGATGGTTGGCGACCGGGAACTGGCCGCGTACAGCTTCGGCTTTCCCATCCTGATGATCGTGACCAGCGTGGCGATCGGCCTCGGCGCGGGAACCTCGTCCGTCGTGGCGCGCGCGATCGGCGCGGGCGATCACCGGCGCGCCAGGCGCCTCTCTACCGACAGCCTGCTGTTGTCGTTTCTCGTCACGGCGGCGCTGTCGCTGGTGGGCATCCTCACGATCGAACCGCTGTTCCGCCTGCTTGGCGCCCCGGCAGACATGATTCCGATGATCCGGACATTCATGACGATTCTCTACTGCGGCGTGCCGTTCCTCGTCATTGGCATGGTCGGCACGAGCAGCATGCGCGCAACCGGCGATACGGTGCTGCCGAGCAAGCTCATGGTCGCGGGCGCGATTCTGAATGTCGGACTGGACCCGATTTTCATTTTCGGCCTGGGACCTTTTCCGGCGCTGGGCCTGAATGGCGCGGCGATTGCGGCGCTGCTCGCACGCGGCGTGATGTTTGCGGGAACCATCTATTTCCTGGCGTTTCGACTCGACCTGATCAGCTTCAAGAAAGCCGAACCCGGCGAGGTGCGACGCTCCTGGCAGGACATCCTGCACGTCGGCCTGCCCGCGGCCGGGACTAACGCGATTGTCCCCGTCGGCATGGCATTGATCACGGCGATGATCGCGCGCTACGGGCCGGAAGCCGTCGCGGGGTTCGGCGTTGCCAGCCGGGTCGAGTCGATGGTCCTTGTCATTTACTACGCGATGTCGTCGATCATCGGCCCGTTCGTCGGACAAAACCTGTCGGCAGGAAAGGAGGACCGCATCCAGCATGCACTGCGGCTCTGTGCGCGCTTCTGCGTCGTCAGCGGCCTGGTCATCGCCGCCGGTCTTGCCCTGCTGTCCGGCGTCGTTCCCCAGTTGTTCAGCGACAATCCCGCCGTGACGGACGTCACCCGACTCTTCATGTGGATGGCACCGATAAGCTACGGTGCGTACGGTCTCGTCATGGTCGTCAACGCGGCGTTCAACGGGCTCGGCAACCCCATGCCCGGCGTTGCTATCAGCGTGACACGCATACTGGTCCTCTACGTGCCGCTGGCGTTCGTAGGCAAGTCCCTCTTCGGCATAGCCGGAATTTTCGGCGCCTACGCCGTTGCGAACATCCTGTCCGGGACGTTGGGCTTCTTCTGGGCCAGGAGCAATGCGCACCGGCTGTGTGCGCTTCGCGCTGCCGAGAGCGCCTAGTGAACGTCCTTTAGCCGGGCCGTCGGGCGTCGCACATAACCGAGGTGCATGCCGATGCCGCGGCTGGCCATGAAGAGCAGCAGCGCAAACCACAGGCCGTGGTTACCGAATGACTGCGTGAGATACCAGGCCGGGAGAAATACGCCGAAGGTCGAGAAGATCATGATGTTGCGCATTTCCCTGGCGCGGGTCATGCCGACGTAGACGCCATCGTAGAGAAAACACCACACCGAGATCAGCGGCGATGCGATCAGCCAGGGCAGGTAGACCATTGCCGTCGTGCGTACGTCCGGCAAGTCGGTCAGGATGCGAACGATGAGCGGTCCGGCAAGCGCATAGGCGACGGTAAACCCGGCAGCGAAGAGCAGTGACCACTTCAACGTGAGCCGTACCGTGTAGCGCAGGGTCTCATCGTTTTTCTGCCCCACCGCTTTGCCGACCATGGCTTCCGCGGCGTGCGCGAGCCCGTCGAGCCCCAGCGATGTCAGGTTTTGAAAGTTCATGAGTACCGCGTTCGCGGCGAGGATGGCGGGGCCGAGACGCGCACCCTGTGCGGTGACGAAGGCGAACGTAAACATCAGCGCGATGGAACGGATGAACAGGCTCGCATTGACCGAGAAGAAGGCGCGGTAGGCGGCGAGGTTGGTCAGTCGCGCCAGTGGCCAGTGGCCCTCGCGGTGGCGAAGTGCGTCGATGGCAAACGCGGTCCCGACCAGCAACCCCGAATACTCGGCTATGACGGACGCAAGCGCGACACCATCGACCTTCATGCCGAAGACGACGACAAAGAGGAGGTCGAGCACGATGTTCGTGATGTTGATCGTCAGGAAGATGAGCAGCGGCACGCGTGCGTTTTGCAGGCCGAGAAACCAGCCGATCAGTGCATAGTTCGCAAGCGTGCCCGGCGCGCTCCACACGCGTATCGAGAAGTACGTTGCCGCGTGTTGCTGCGTTTCGGCATCGCCGCCCAGGAGGGAAATGGCGAAGCGGCCAACAGGCACCTGCAGGAGAAGAATGGCGACGGCGATCGCGAGGCTGACGATCAGCGCCTGGCCCAGCGACACGCGCAGCCCGTCGTTGTCGTCCGCACCGAAGCTCTGCGCCGCGATGCCCGTGGTGCCCATGCGCAGGAAGTTCATGCTCATGTACAGGAACGTGAAGATCGTGCCGCCGATGGCGACGGCGCCGAGGTACGTGGGGCTCTCGAGGTGTCCCGTGACGCCCGTGTCGACCATGCCGAGCAAGGGCACGGAGATATTGGACAGGATCATGGGCGCTGCGATGCGCCACATGTCGCGGTCGGTCGGCAGGCGCCTGTCGGTCAAGCGCTCGTCACCCGAACGCGTTGACGCCTGTGAGTTCCTTGCCGATAACGAGTTGGTGGACGGTCTCGGTACCTTCGTAGGTAATCACGCTCTCGAGATTCAGCATGTGCCGAATCGGTACGTATTCGGCGCTGATGCCGGCGCCGCCGAGAATGTCACGCGCATCGCGCGCGATGTCGAGTGCCGCACGGCAGTTATTCCATTTCGCGAGCGATACCTGTGACGGGGTCAATTCACCCTTGTCCTTCAAGCGGCCGAGACGCAAGGCCAGCAATTGTGCCGTGGTGATGCGTCGAGCCATGTCGGCGAGACGAATCTGCATGGCCTGCGTGTGGGCAACCGGCTTGCCGAACAATACGCGGTCCTGTGAGTAGTTTAGTGCTTCGTTGAGGCAGGCCTGTGCTGCACCGATGACACCCCAGGCGATACCGTAGCGCGCCTGCGTGAGGCAGCTAAGCGGGCCCTTGAGCGACGAAACACCGGGGAGCACGCTTGCCCTGGGCACGCGTACATTGTCAAAGAACTGGGCGCCCGTTACCGAGGCGCGCAGCGAGAACTTGTTCTCGATCTCCTGCGTCGCATAGCCGGGCATGTCCTTCTCGACGATGAAGCCCTTGACGCCCTCGTCGGTCTTCGCCCAGACAACGGCAGCGTCGGCGATCGGCGCATTGGTGATCCACATCTTGGCGCCGTTGATGATCCAGTCGTCGCCGTCTTTCTTCGCGTGCGTCTTCATGTTGCCGGGGTCCGAACCGCCATGTGGTTCGGTCAGCCCGAAGCAACCGATCGCTTCGCCGCGCGCCATGGCCGGCAGCCAGCGGTCCTTCTGTTCGTCGGACCCGTAGGCGTGGATCGGGAACATGACGAGGCTCGATTGCACCGAGACAAAGCTGCGCAGGCCGCTGTCGCCGCGTTCCAGTTCCTGGCAGATCAGGCCGTAACTGACGCCGTTGAGGCCGGCGCAGTCGTAACCGTCGATCGAGCTGCCGAACAGGCCGAGTGCCGCGACCTCGCCGACGAGCTCCATGGGGAAGGTGTGCTGCTCGAAAGCTTCGCGCATGAGCGGAATGACCCGATCGTCGACAAAGCGGCCGACGGTATCCTTGACCATGGCTTCGTCTTCGCTGAGTTCCGAGCGAACGTCGTAGAGATCGAGTGGATCGAGTGCTTTTGCGCCCATGCTGGTTTTCCTGGGATTTAAGATTCGGGGCGTAGATTCTAGACCAGTTCCACCCTAGCGGCACTAGCGCTAAAAAGGTATCTGGAAGCGCTTGTACATCACCGAGAGGAGCCAGGCGGGGCCGATCATCATGAGCTGGAAGTCCTGGATGACGCCGCGAAGACTGCCGGGACCGCGTCGGCCGAGCCACAGGCCGACGGTACCCGCCACGAGCAGGGCCACGGAGATGCCGAGCTGTGGGTAGGGCGAGCGCGCCAGCCAGAGCTGCAGCGCCGCGATGCCGAGCAGGAAGGGCAGCATGCCGATCGCGAGCGACAGGGAGATGATGAAGTAGTAGATAGCTGTTGCCATCAGGAATGCGCTGCCCCAGTTGAGCAGCGGGGAAATCTCAAAAAATTCCGCAGGGACCGGCAGGTACCAGAAGATGCCGATCGTACCAAGCACCACCATGGGCACGGCCGCCCAGTAGACGACCGGGTTGGTCAGGTCCTGGTGGCCTTGTTCGTAGCGCGTCAGCCAGTTGTCGATTTCGGTCATACGTCACAGTTTACGCGTATTGTGTGACTTCTCTCGACATAACGACGTCAATTAAGGGTGCGTTCAGCTTCGGGAGGATTACAATGCACTTCAAGAATTCCCGGAATCCACGAAAGCCAAAGGAAAGATCATGATTAACCGATCTGGAAAAATCATTCTCGCTATCACTGTTGCGGCGTTTTTTGCCAGCGCCTGCACGACCCTCGATCCGTACACGCGCGAGGAAAAGACCAGCAAGACCGCGAAAGGCGCCATGATTGGCGCCGGTATTGGCGCTGTAGTCGGCCTGATTTCCGGTGACGATGCCGTTGAGCGCCGTCAGCGCGCCTTGATCGGTGCCGGAGTCGGTGCCCTTGCCGGCGGTGCCGTTGGCAATTACCAGGACAGGCAGGAAGCGAAGTTGCGCGCCGAACTCGAGGGTACCGGTGTCAGCGTTTACCGTGACGGCGATAACATCACGCTAAACATGCCCGGCAGCATTACGTTCGCGACAGACAGTTCCGATTTGAGCCCGGCCTTCTTCGACGTATTGAATTCTGTCGGCAAGGTGCTGGGCGAATTCGACAAGACGGTCGTTGAGGTTGCAGGCCATACCGACAGCAGAGGGTCGGATGCCTACAACCAGAGCCTGTCCGAGCGTCGCGCCGCTTCGGTTGCGACCTACCTGCAAGGTCAGGGAGTCATGTCGCAGCGCCTGATCACTGTCGGCCTGGGCGAGTCTCGTCCGGTCGCTGACAACAGCACTGCGGACGGGCGCCAGGCAAACCGCCGCGTCGAGATAACCATGGTGCCGGTTACCCAGGGGTAGCCTGCGGCAAGGAACAAGGAAGCACGGAGGCCAAGGATGGCCGACCGTGCTTTTTTTTGTCTTGGTAAAGACGTTTACCCAACGCGACGAGGGCGCATGGATCGAGGTGTCCGGATTCGTTCGGCGCCTGCTGTCCGACGATGACGACGGCTCACGTCACCAGCGTTTCATTATCGATATCGGCAATCGCCAGACGCTGCTGATTGCGCACAACATCGACCTCGCCAAGCGCGTTCCTCTCGGTATTGGCGATCGTGTGCGCGTGCGCGGCATGTACGAATGGAATGACCTGGGTGGCCTCGTGCACTGGACGCACCATGACCCGTTGGGCGTAGAGGACGGCGGCTGGGTGCGTTACCGGCGCCGGGAGTACCGCTAGTCCGGGGCAGGCCGGCGCATAAAAAAGGCCGCGCGAGGCGGCCTTTCCTGCGATTTGTCAGCGGAGCCTACACCGCCATCGCGTTGCGCAGTTTGTTGATGGCATTGGCCTCGAGCTGGCGAATTCGCTCAGCCGATACGCCGTACTCATCGGCAAGCTCGTGCAACGTCATCTTGCTCTCCGTCAACCAGCGAGCCTCGATGATGCGACGGGCGCGGTCATCGAGAACTTCCAGTGCCGCCGTCATGCGCGTCGTCGCGTCATGGTTGAAATCGGCGGCCTCTACCTGCATGGCGGGATCGGCATCCGGCGCGGGCAAATAGGCTGCGGGTGTAAAATTGCGGTCGTCATCGAGGTCCGGGGTCGGGTCGAAAATGGCATCGCGCGAGTGCAGGCGCTTCTCCATCTCCGTGACTTCCGTGGCGCTTACGCCGAGGTCGTCGGCCACGGCCTTCGTCTCCGCCGCAGACAGCCAGGCAAGGCTCTTTTTCTTCCCGCGAAGATTGAAGAACAGTTTGCGCTGCGCTTTTGTCGTGGCCACCTTGACGATGCGCCAGTTCTTGAGGACGAACTCGTGAATCTCGGCCCGAATCCAGTGCACGGCAAACGAAACGAGCCGCACGTCGTAGCTCGGGTCGAAGCGCTTGACTGCTTTCATGAGGCCTACGTTGCCTTCCTGGATCAGGTCGTTCAGCGGGAGGCCGTAGCCCGTGTAACCCTTGGCGATATGAACCACGAATCGCAGGTGCGCCATAACGAGCTCGCGCGCCGCTTCGAGATCTTCTTCATTCCGAAAGCGCGTAGCGAGTGACTGTTCGTCCTCCTTGGACAGAACAGGAATCGAACCAACGGCCTGGATGTAAGCGTCGAGACTGCCTACCGGGCCCGCCAGTGCGAAATCGCGTTGAGTTGTGGCTAAAGCGGTTGTCATCTATTGCCTCCGTTGTGGCGCTCAATTTTAGCACTCCGCGTCTTAGAGTGCTAACAGGTCCTGCAAGTTCCCGGTCCGAAGTCGGCCTGGGAGTCCCCGTTACCGCCCAAAATTGAATGACTGTTCAAAAATAGGCCAGAAAATTCGGCCTCTTGCGTGGCCGGGAATGAATCCTAGCGATTCTTGAATGTTAATTCAAGTATATGTACACTAGGCGCCATGCCAAGACATGCCGAATACAATCGCGACGCCGTGGTCGCCCAGGCCACAGCGGTCTTCTGGCAGCGGGGCTACGGCCAGACGTCGATTAGCGACCTCGTCGCCGCGACCGGACTTCAGCCGGGCAGTCTGTACGCCGCGTTCGGCAACAAGAAAGGCCTGTTCCTCGAGGTTGTCGACCGCTACAACCAGGCTTTTATCGGCAAGATTCACGGGCTGCGACGCGCGGACGGCAGCGCGCTGGCCAAGATCCGCGGCCTGCTGCAACAGATCGTGGACGACGCGATCCGTGGAAAAGCGGGCCGCGGCTGCCTGTCCGTCAACACGTTGCTCGAGATGGCGCAACACGACGCGGATATCGCCGACCGGCTAACAGCTTATAACGCCCAGGTGCGCAAGGCGCTCGCATGGCTGGTCAAGGATGCGCAAACGCAAGGCGACATCGCTGCCGATACCGATGCCAACGAACTGGCCACGTTTGTCGTCAACAACATCTGGGGGCTGCGCGTTATGTGCAAGAGCCGGCCCGACAGGGCGAGCCTCGACGCCATCGTCACCGGCGTGATGGCAGGGCTCAAAGGGCGCGGCTAACGCGGCTCGATGCGGCGCATGTGCCGGGCCGCTGTAAACCACGACCCGAACAGGCCAAGAAACACGCCCACACCGATGATCGCTGCCGCCTCTTCGAGGCTCATCGAGGCGATGGCTATGTTCGCCTGGTAAAGCCCCGCCAGCCGGGCTACGGGTCCCTGCAGCAGGAACAGACCGTAGTATACGAGCCCCAGCGCCAGGAGCCCGCCCGCCAGGCCGTACCAGAATCCGGTCCAGAGGAAGGGGCGCCGCACGAATGCATTGCTCGCGCCGATCAGCTTGGTCACTTCGATTTCGTCGCGACGATTCTCGATGTCGAGCCGGATCGTGTTGCCGATTATGACGACGATCGCGATGCCCAGCAGTGCAGCGCCGATCGCAATGGCCTGCCGAACGATATCGAGAATGGCGTGAAAGCGCTGCACCCATTCGGTGTCGACCTGGACATACTCGGTCTCCGGCAGGTTGCCGAGTTCCTCCTGCAGCAGGATCAGCGAGGCGCTGGTATTTCCCGCACTGGGCCGAACGACGAGGGTATGCGGAAGCGGGTTATCCGGAAGCCGGTCCAACGCGGCGCCAAATCCGGAAAGTTCCTTGAAGTCAGCCAACGCCCGCGTCGCGCTGATGAACGAAACCGATTCCACGTCCGCCCGCTGCTCGATGAGCCTCGCGAGCCCCGCAGCCGCTTCCTCGCCAGTCTCCTGTTTCAGAAAGATCGAGAAGTCCAGCGCGTTATCCCAACTGCCGCTGATCGAACGCGCGTTTTTCACAACGAGGTTAACGGCCGCCGGGAGAGCGAGTGTCACGGCGATGACCAGGACAATCATGAGGCTCGACAGAGGATGACGTACAAGGCGCCCAAGCGACCCGATCGCCACACCCATATGCCGGGCGAACCAGATAGCCAGCGGGCTGGATCGGCGTACCGGGGCGACCGCGTCGGCGTTGCGTGTTACAGCCACGGGTCGACCTCCTCCTCCGGTACCTGCTGGAGACGCCCGTCTTCGAGTGCAATGCGCCGGCACCCGAGCCGGTCGATCAGTGCGATGTCGTGGCTCGCTATGAGCAAGGTCACTCCAACTTCGTTGAAGCGGCGGAAAATACGCATCACCTCGAGCGACAGCTCCGGGTCGAGATTGCCCGTGGGCTCGTCCGCTATCAGGAGCTTGGGCCGCGAGACAATCGCCCGCGCAATACCGACGCGCTGCTGTTCGCCGGCGGACAAGGTCTCGGGCCGTTGTTTCTCCTTGTGCAACAACCCGACCTGGTCCAGTGCGGCACGCACCTTGCGCCCGGCTTCCCGGTGCCCGACGCCGGCGATGACCAGCGGCAGCGCCACGTTGTCGAATACAGGCCGGTCATAAAGCAGCTTGTGGTCCTGGAACACCATGCCGATCTGGCGCCGGTACGCGGGAATCCTGCGCCGCTTGACCCGACTCGTATTCTGCCCGTCAACGACGACGTGACCGTTGGTCGGCCGCTCGATCAGGGCAATCAGCCGCAAAAGCGTGCTCTTGCCCGCGCCCGAATGGCCCGTGACGAAAACCATTTCACCCTTGTCGACCGACAGGCTCAGCCCGGACAGAGCCTCCTGCCCGCCGGGAAATCGCTTGGTGACGTTTTCGAGATGAATCATCAAGTCGCTGACTTCAGTCCTGGTGTCCCGATGCAAGCAGCGCATCCACAAAGTCGGTTGCGGAAAACGGCTGCATGTCCTCGGCGGCCTCGCCGATGCCGATAAAGCGGACCGGAATACCGATGCGATCGGCAATGGCGAGAAGGATGCCACCCTTCGCGCTGCCGTCCAACTTCGTCACGGTGAGACCGGTGACGCCGAGGGCCTCGTGAAACTTCTCGGCCTGGACGAGTGCATTCTGTCCCTGGCTGGCGTCGAGCACGAGCATGACCTCATGCGGCGCCGATTCATCACGTCGTGCGATCACGCGTTTGACCTTGGCCAGTTCGTCCATGAGACCCGACTGGCTTTGCAGTCGTCCGGCGGTATCCGCAAGAAGAATGTCGATGTCGCGCGCTCGCGCGGCGTCCATGGCGTCGAAGATGACAGCGGCAGGATCGGCGCCGGCCTGCTGGGCGATGACCGGCACGTCGTTGCGGTCCCCCCAGGCCTGCAACTGTTCAACCGCCGCCGCGCGAAACGTGTCGCCGGCGGCGAGCATGACCGAGAACCCCTGGTCCTTGAAACGTCGTGCCAGCTTACCGATCGTCGTGGTCTTGCCGGCACCGTTAACGCCGACCATCAGGATGACGTACGGCCCTGCGACCGCGTCTATCGTCAGCGGCTTCTCGACCGGCTCCAGGATGCCGCACAGGGACTTGTGCAACCCGCGCCGCAGCGCATCGAGGTCCTTGAGTTCTTTGCGAGCCAGGCGTTTTTGCAGGTCGGCGATAATGCGTTCGGTCGTGTCGACACCCACGTCCGCCATGACAAGCAGACTCTCGAGTTCCTCGAGCGTGTCCTCGTCAATCTTGCCGCCCGGAGCCAGGTTGGCCAGGTCATAGGTAAGCCAGCTATCGCCGCGATTGATGCGAGCTCGAAGGCGTTTGACGAAACCTCCGCGTTTCTCGGGTTTTTCCTTTTTCCCAAACATACGTTTACGATTCAGTTACTCGGGGTGAGGCGACAATGGCCAGACACAAACAAAGGGCTCAGTCCAAAGGAGGACGGCTGCGTATTGTAGCGGGAAACTGGCGCAGTCGCCTTTTGGATATCGCCGATGTCGACGGCCTGCGTCCGACCTCGGAGAGGATTCGAGAGACGCTGTTCAATTGGTTGTCCCCCCGCATTCACGGGGCAAGTTGCCTCGACCTGTACGCGGGGACCGGTGCGCTGGGACTGGAGGCTCTCTCACGCGGCGCGGCGACAGCCGTGTTCGTGGAACGTTCTGCCATCGCAGCTCGCCAGCTCCAGGAGAACATCGACGTTCTCGGTGCCAAGGGAGTGACAGTCGCCAACCAGGATGCACTGGCCTACCTGCGCTCCGCGTCCGGTCAACGCTTCGACATCGTGTTCCTGGACCCGCCGTTCGCGGACGACTTGCTTGGCGAAACGTGTAGACTATTGGCACAACAACGCCTGCTGTCAGAGGATGCGCTCGTGTACCTCGAGCAGGATCGATCGTCACCCGAGCCCGTATTGCCCGACGACTGGCAGGTGAAAAAGAACAAGACTGCAGGCAAGGTACGTTACATGCTCATTCAAACAGGTGCGTAACAGGAGCGACCAGATGAAACTTTCGGCACTGTACCCGGGGACGTTCGATCCGATAACGCTGGGACACGAGGACCTGGTGCGCCGGGCCGCACGGCTGTTCGACAAGGTGGTCGTCGCCATTGCACGCGATACCGGCGGCAAGGTGCCGATGTTTACGTTCGATGAGCGCGTCGCCATGGCCGAGGAGGCGCTGGCGGAACACGAAAACGTCGAGATCCGCGGCTATTCGGGCCTGACGGTCGAGCATGCCCGCAAGCATGGACACCAGGTCATCGTTCGCGGCCTGCGCGCCGTATCGGACTTCGAGTACGAATTTCAGCTCGCGAACATGAACCGCGCGCTGACCGAAGACGTCGAGACCGTGTTTCTAACCCCGACAGACAAGTACACCTATATCTCATCCACGCTCGTGCGCGAAGTTGCCACGCTGGGTGGCGACGTGTCCGGGTTCGTGTCGCCCAAGGTCAATGACGCGCTGCTTAGGGAAGTCGGCCGCAGCTGATCAGGTCTGGCAGGACTTGCAGTAATAGGTCGAACGCTGTCCCTGCACGAAAGCCCTGATGATCGTGTTGCAGCACCGGCAGTGTTCGCCCTCCCGGTCGTAAACCTCGAGTTGCTGCTTGAAATATCCGGGTTCGCCGTCGCCTCCGTAGAAATCCCGCAACGTCGTACCGCCCGCCTTGATGGCGCGCGCCAGGATGTCCTTGATGGCGTCGGCGAGCGTGTCGTAGCGATGGCGCGCGACGCGGCCGGCTGCACGTTTCGGGTTGATGCCGGCAAGAAACAGCGACTCGCTGGCGTAAATGTTGCCGACACCGACGACAACCTGTGCGTTCATGATGAACGGCTTGATGCTGACGGTGCGGCCCCGGGACTTGCGCCACAGGTACTCGCCACCGAACTCATCGCCCAGCGGCTCGGGGCCGAGTTTCGAAAGCAGGGGATGCGAGAGCGGATCCCGGCTCAGGTGGAACGACCCGAAACGGCGTGGATCGCGAAAGCGCAGGACCTTGCCCGAGTCGAGCTCGATGTCGATATGGTCGTGGATGCCGGCGGCCGTGCCCTGGTCCACGATGAAGACACTGCCGGTCATGCCGAGATGCAGGATGATCGTTCCGGCACCGGTGCGGATCAACAGGTACTTGGCGCGGCGGTCGACAGACTCGATCCGCTGATCCCTGAGCTTGCCTTCGACGCCGCTCGGAACGGGCCAGCGCAGGCTACGATTGCGAATCCGGATCCGGCCTATCGTCCGGTCCAGGATCCAGGGCTCGATGCCGCGGCGGCTGGTTTCGACTTCGGGTAATTCAGGCATGGGTCATTGTAATTGCCAGGCACAAAAAAGCCCGCACTATGGCGGGCTCTTTCGGAACAGCGCCGTGCGCTGCTACTTGATCTTGGCTTCTTTGTAGATCACGTGCTTGCGAATCGTCGGATCGTACTTCTTTGTCTCCAACTTTTCCGGGTGCAGACGCTTGTTCTTCGTCGCCGTGTAGTAGTGGCCGGTGCCGGCGCTCGATACGAGTTTGATCTTGTCGCGCATATCACATCCTCCGCTTATACGTGCGTGCCGGCAGCGCGCAGGTCTGAAACGACTTTGTCGATACCGTGCTTGTCGATGATACGCAGGCCCTTGTGCGAAACGCGCAGGCGAACGTAGCGCTTCTCATTTTCGAGCCAGAATCGCTTGTTCTGCAGGTTGGGCAGGAAGCGACGGCGAGTTCTGTTATTGGCGTGGGAAACGTTGTTGCCGCTCATCGGGCGCTTCCCAGTCACTTGGCAAACCTTGGACATGAACTTAAGTCTCTGATTTTATTAAAAGTTGCCCGCGAGAGGCGGGCAGAGAGCGAGACTTTATACCAGCGGAGGACCCGTATTACAAGCGCCCGTTGCCCAGGAATCCCGAATTACCTCAACGCCGTGTTACACGAGGCCGCGACTGGCCAGCGACGTGGCCCGGCCACTGCCGATGATCAGGTGATCCAGGAGCCGGATATCGACGAGCTCGAGGGCCGCTTTCAGGCGCCTCGTGATGCGCTCGTCGGCCTGGCTGGGCTCGGCAACGCCACTCGGGTGGTTATGGGCCAGGATGACGGCGGCCGCATTCACGGCCAGGGCCTCCTTCACCACCTCCCTCGGGTAGACCGAGGTACCGTCGATCGTTCCCCGGAACAGCTCATCGAAACGCAGCACGCGATGCCGGTTGTCCAGGAACAGGCAGCAGAAGAGTTCGTGATCGAGATGTTGCATGCGGGCTTTGAGAAAGCCCTCGGTGTCGGACGGGCTGCGGATCGACTCACCGCAGGGCAGCGACTCGTCGAAGTAGCGACGCGCCAGCTCCGGCAGCGCTCGCAAGGCCTGGACGCGTCCGCGACCCATGCCGGGGCAGGCCAGCAGCGCTCCGGTTTCCGCGTGCAGGAGGGCCCGCAGGCTGCCGAACCGGCCCATGAGTACGGCCGCGACCGGGCGACTGACCACGGCGGTCAGCAGCTCGGCGTCACTCCTGTCCTTGAGCGGGTCCTCGTCCATGCAGGAAGGATGCGTGCCGCGGGCATACCCATACAATGAATCAATCTATGCTCAATTACCGGTTTTCGCGCGGACGCGATAAGCTTTCAGTCATGAATATCGTACTTGGAATTACCGGCGGAATTGCCGCCTACAAGGCACCGGACCTGGTGCGGCGCCTGCGTGAGCGTGGCGGCGACGTGCAGATCGTCATGACTGCGTCCGCCGCCGAGTTCGTGACCGACACCGCGTTGCAGGCCGTGTCGGGGCGACCGATTCGATCCAACCTCTGGGACAAGGAAGCCGAAGCCGCCATGAGTCATATCGAGCTCGCGCGCTGGGCCGATGTTGTGCTGATCGCGCCGGCCACGGCCGAGGTAATGGCGCGCATCGTCAGCGGTGGCGCCCCCGATTTGCTCACGACCATCTGCCTCGCGACCGAGGCGCCGATAGCCGTTGCACCCGCAATGAACCACGTAATGTGGAGCAACCCGGCGACCCAGGCGAACCGCAAGGTGCTCGAGGAGCGCGGCATCCACATCCTGGGCCCGGGCGTCGGGTCCCAGGCCTGTGGGGAGACCGGCGCGGGCCGCATGCTCGAACCCGACACGATCGCAGCTGCGGTCTTTGATCTGGCAGGCGGCAAGGGAGAGGGCCTGCTGACGGGCAAGAAGGTCGTCATCACGGCGGGGCCGACACGCGAGCCGATAGACCCGGTGCGTTACATCAGTAATCGCAGCTCCGGGAAGATGGGATACGCGATGGCACGCGCGGCCGCCGCACAGGGTGCCGAGGTGCTGTTGATCAGCGGCCCGGTCAATCTGCCCGAACCGCCGGGCATCGAGGTACGCCACGTGTTGTCGGCGCAGGACATGTACGAGGCCACCCACGAATGCATCGGCGATGCCGACGTGTTCATCGCGGCGGCGGCGGTGGCGGACTACCGTCCGGCCGACATCAGGAAACAGAAGATCAAGAAGAACGACGAGAGGATGAGCATCGACCTGGTTCGGTGTCCCGATATTCTCGCGTCGGTTGCCGCACTCGATGCCGGGCCTTTCACCGTGGGCTTCGCGGCCGAAACGGAGGAAGTCGACGACTACGCCCGCTCGAAGCTGGAAAAGAAGCACCTCGACATGATCATTGCGAACCGGGTTGGCAACGACTGCGGCTTCGACCGCGATGACAACAGCGTGAACGTATTGTGGGCCGACGGCGAGCAGCGTTTTCCGCAAGCCCGCAAGTCGGATCTCGCACGCGATCTCATTGATCTCGTCGCGCGACGCTTCTATGCTGCACGCGGTGCCGACACGCAGCCGCGGCTGACGGTCATCTCCAACGTCGACTGAAGGACAGCAATGCGATCCATAGAACTGAAGATCCTCGATTCACGCGTCGGGGACACGATCCCTTTGCCGCACTACGCGACTGACGGCTCGGCCGGACTCGACATGCGTGCGTGTATCGATGACCCGCTGACCGTGAATCCCGGCGACACCGTGCTGGTACCGACCGGTCTCGCTATTCACGTTGCCGATCCCGCACTCGCGGCCGTGTTGCTGCCGCGCTCGGGGCTGGGGCACAAGCACGGCCTCGTGCTGGGCAACCTGACGGGTCTCATCGACTCGGATTACCAGGGGCAGGTGTACATTTCCTGCTGGAACCGTGGCAGCGACAGCTACGAAGTCCAGCCCGGTGAGCGCATCGCGCAAATGGTGTTCGTCCCGGTCGAGCAGGTCGAGTTCAAGGTCGTGGAAGAATTCGATACCAGCGATCGCGGCGCCGGCGGGTTCGGGCATTCGGGAACGGCCTGACGGCCACGGTATCTAGTCGATACCTTTGAGTCTCTTGAAGCGTGCGATGTCACCGTCGAAACGTTCGACGATCTGCTTCTCATCACTCTCGTACTTCATCAGGTTGCGCTGGTGGCGATCGATCGTGTCCTTCGTCTCACGCAAATCCTGCGCAAGCCCCTCATCGATCATCGGCGCATTCTCGTCCTCGCTGTACGGCCGGTACCGGGAGGCTTCTTCGCGCAGCTCTTTCAGTCGCCGCTCGAGGTTTCTCAGGTAGAGCTCGGTAACCCGCGACTGGGCCTGGAACAGCTCGATACGGCGGTCACGGTGCATCACGATTTCTTCGACGGAAAGGTAGGTTGACAGCAGGGCGCGGTCGGCCATCAACTGCTGTTCCTGGCGCTCGCGGCGTTCCTTGTCGATCTGTTCCTGCGCGAGCTGCTCTTCGGTCTTCCTGCCTTCGAGTTCGGCGACCGTGACGCCATGCTCGTTCAGGACCTCCTTGGGTCGTTCCGCGAACTGCTGCGGAACGCTGTCGCCGTAATAGACATTGCCGTCTTCATCTTCCCATTTGAAGACTTTCTGCTCTTCCGCAGCCACGGCTGAGGAGGCCAGGGCGAGGAGAGTGGCTGTGACGAATATCTTCCGCATAAGCAAAATATGCCAGTAAAGAAAACCCGACGATCGGGACTGGTTCTCGTTATTGCAGCTTAATCCTGTTTTCGCACGCTGTAAAACTCGCCGGTACGTCAAATATTCAACAACTTACGAGATTACGCCGTACTGCTTCCGGTAGGCCAGCACGGGCTCCAGGTACTGCTCGTACTCGCTTGATTCTTCGAGAATATCGATCAAATCGTCAAGCTGCACAATACTAATGACCGGAATGCCGAGCGATTGTTTCAACTCCTGGACCGCTGAATAGGCCCCCTGGCCCCGCTCCTGGCGGTCCAGCGAGATGACGAGCCCCGCAATTTCCGCCCCCGCCCCCGAGATGATCTTGTAGGCCTCGCGGACCGCGGTGCCGGCAGTGATGACGTCATCGACTATGAGCACATCGCCGGACAGCGGCGCGCCGACCACGCTGCCTCCTTCGCCATGGGCCTTCGCTTCCTTGCGGTTGAAGGAATACGGCACGTCAATGCCATGATGTTCAGCGAGTGCTGCGGCGGCGAGCGTTGCGAGCGGGATGCCCTTGTACGCCGGACCGAACAGCATGTCGAAGCGCAGGTCGGCTTCGGCGATGGCGGCCGCGTAAAACCGACCGAGCTTGGCGGCGGCATAACCGGTACTGAAAAGACCGGCGTTAAAAAAGTAGGGGCTGACCCGACCGGACTTCAGCGTGAATTCGCCGAAGCGAAGTACGCCAAGTTCGAGCGCCAGTTCGATGAATTCTCTCTTGTAGCCACGCATGCGATGAGTCTTCTGTATGATTGCCGCTTTGGTGCGGAGTATGACACAGGAGACTGCTTTTGTTTCGCGTTATCAGCCTGAATGCAAACGGTATTCGGGCCGCAGCCCGCAAGGGTTTTTTCGAGTGGATGGCGGAGCAGAATGCTGACGTCGTCTGCATCCAGGAAACCAAGGCGCAGTCCCATCAGCTGACCGACGAGGTGTTTCTACCGGACGGCTACCACAGTTTTTACCAAGACGCCGAGAAGAAGGGCTATAGCGGGACTGCGATCTATACAAAGCACAAACCGAAAAAGATCGTGCGCGGCTATGGCGACGCCGAGTTCGACAATGAGGGGCGTTACCTGGAGGTTCAGTTGGGCGGCATCAGTGTCGTGTCCCTGTACCTGCCTTCCGGCTCGTCGAAAGAAGAGCGGCAGATCGCCAAGTATCGATGCATGGATTCCTTCACCGAGCACCTCAAGACGCTCAAGCGCCGCCGGTCGGAGTACGTTATTTGTGGCGACTGGAACATCGTGCACAAGGAAGTCGATATCAAGAACTGGAAGCAGAACCAGAAGAACTCCGGCTGCCTGCCCGAAGAACGCGCGTGGCTCGACAAGGTGTTCGGTGAGTACGGCTGGGTCGACGCATTCCGGACGATCGAACAGGAGCCCGAGCAATACACCTGGTGGTCGAATCGTGGCCGCGCCTGGGACAACAACGTCGGGTGGCGGATCGACTACCACGTCGTCACGCCGGGGCTGGCAGACAAGGTTCGCCGTACCGAGATCTACCGGGACCAGCGCTTTTCCGATCACGCCCCGCTGATCATGGACTACGATTGGGCTCATGACGGCTGACGCCAACCTGGACCGGGCGCGCAAGGAGAGCCTGAAGGAGGCTGTCCTGAACCGGCGCATGCTGATTTGCGTGTTTACGGGGTTTGCGTCCGGGCTGCCGCTCTACATGCTGTTCCAGATGGTGCCGTACTGGCTGCGTACCGAGGGCGTCGGCCTCGCCGAAATCGGCTTTTTTGCGCTGGTGCAGTTTCCCTACACGTGGAAGTTCGTGTGGGCGCCGATTATGGACCGATACACACTGCCGTTTCTCGGTCACCGGCGCGGCTGGATTCTCCTGACCCAGGTGCTACTGCTCATCGCAATCAGCACCATGGGCTTCTTCAAGCCGGCGATGTCGTTGTGGACCATTGCCTACCTGGCCACGGCCGTCGCATTTTTCAGTGCCAGCCAGGATATCGTGCTGGATGCGTATCGTCGCGAGCTGCTTCCCGACGTCGAGCTCGGTCTCGGCAATTCCATTCACGTGCAGGCATACCGCCTGTCCGGACTGATTCCCGGCGGGCTGGCGCTCATCCTGGCCGATCATCTTCCCTGGCACCTGGTCTTCGTCGTCGTTGCGCTGTTCATGTTGGTGGGCATCGTCATGACACTCGTGATTGACGAGGCGATCAAGGAGCCTTCGCCGCCCCGCTCGCTCATGGAGTCGGTCATCGAACCGTTCCGGGAGTTTGTCGGCCGTTCCGGGCTCGGGTCGGCGCTGCTCGTCCTCGCGTTTCTGTTCTTCTACAAACTCGGTGACAACATGGCGACGGCGCTGCAGACACCGTTCTTTCACGATGTCGGCTTTTCGGGAACCCAGATCGGCACAATTGCCAAGCTCGTCGGCACGACCGCGGCTATCGTCGGTGGATTGATCGGCGGCCTGATCATGGTGAAGGTCTCGATCAACCGGGCATTGTGGTTGTTCGGCTTCGTGCAGATAACAAGTATTCTCGGCTTTGCCCTGCTGTCGGTTATCGGCGCAAATCCCTGGATGCTGGCGTTCGCAATGGCATTCGAATACCTCGGTGTCGGGCTGGGCACTGCGGCCCTGACCGCATTCATGGCCAAGTCGACGAACGTTGCTTTCGCGGCGACGCAGTTCGCGCTGTTCACCGCGCTTATCTCGGTGCCTCGTGTGCTGGCGAGCGCGACCACGGGACTCATCGTCGAGGTAACGGGTTGGACAAATTTCTTCCTGGTCTGCACCTTGCTGGCTATTCCGGGGATGCTGTTGCTGCTCAAGGTTGCGCCGTGGAACGAGGATTCGGCTTGATCGAGAAAGAGGTCGAAGTCGGTCGCCTGGACGAGCTCGAGGATCCGGGGTGCCGCGAATTCGAAATCGGCGAGGGCGACTGGCCGTTTCGTGGGTTCGTCGTTCGCAAGGGCGATGATGTGTTTGCGTACCAGAACTTTTGCGTGCATGTCGGGCACCCGCTCAACTGGTCGCCCGACAAGTTTCTCACCAGGGACAAATCCGCACTCATCTGCGCATCACACGGTGCGACCTACGAGATCGAAACGGGTTATTGCTTCGCGGGACCCGGGAACGGCCGCACGCTACGCCACGTGGCCGTGGCGGTTCGAGACGGAATCATCTACGTCACCGGCCCCACCAGCCAGTAATAAACCGGCACCTCTAAAGCTTGTCGAGGAAATCGAGGGGATCGTGGTAGCCACTTGGAACGTCGGACTCGTTCCCGCCGACGTAGTCTTCAGGGTCCATGTCGACCGAGCCGGACCAGTCTTCGGGCGCACTCGCTTCGCGTAACAGGAGATCCGGCCAGCGCTCGATGTCGATTTCGTCAATGGTCCCGTCGAATTGCTGGATCTCGACCGTTGCGCCCGTCTCATCCACGGCCACGACTTCAAACAGCGTACCGTCTGGCCTGCTGAACCATTGACCGATAACCGGGTATTGAGTCGCCATTGCTCGAAGCTCTGAATCAAATACTCCTACTAACAGTTATAGATCATGGGGAGCGGAGCGCAAGGTAAAGCACCAGTCGACGATACGATGTCCTTTCCTGAGGCCTCGCCGCTCGAATTTGGTCTGCGGGCGGTCCAGCGGCTCGTCACCGCCGTGTTCGCGACGCAGAGAACAGCTGAACCGGTCCGACCCGGACAGAACCTCATCGATATGCTCCGCGTAGTTCGCCCAGTCGGTCGCGATATTCAACGTGCCGCCGGCGGCCAGCCTGTCGGCAACCAGCTCGAGGAACGGGGGTGCGACGATACGACGTTTGTGGTGGCGCTTCTTCGGCCAGGGATCCGGAAAATAGAGGTTCAGCCGCGCCAGCGATTTCCGCGGAACCATGTGATTCAGCACCTCGATTGCATCGTGATTGACAAGGCGCAGGTTGGTAACGCCGCTCTCGTCGGCTTTCAGCATGCAATGACCGATGCCCGGTTCATGCACTTCGATTCCCAGGAAGTCCTTGTCCGGGTTCGCAACCGCCTGCTCGACGAGTGTCTCACCGTTGCCGAAGCCGATCTCGAGGACGACCGGTGCAGACCGTCCGAACAGACTCGCGAAGTCAACCTGTTCGGCCAGGTACTCCACGCCATACGTCGGCCAGAGCGTCTCGAAAGCACGTTGCTGAGAGTGCGTCATGCGGCCGGCCCGGCGTACGAAGCTACGAATCGTGCGTTTGTGTGCGGTAGTGTCGTTCATGAATCTCTTTTTACCCTATTGGCATAGGCAAGCACACAACAGTATGCTCAGTGTCTTCAGAGGGGATCAAGGCGGATCTGTTGTGCTTTTAATCTAAAAATCAAAAGCTTGAGCGCCTTGCTGGGTGCCTCGGCAGTCGCTGCGCAGCTCGACGCGATGTTCATCAAGAAGGTCGAGGACCTGAGCTACACCATGCCGAATGTGCAGCTTGAGTCGGTCGGCACGTTTCCGGGCGTGTAGAACTTCCCGATTCGCGGCCAGGGTATCAACAGCTCGATTCCTTCCGTCGATCCGACGGTCCGTGTTTTCGTTGACGGCATCTTCATGGGCACGACCTACGGCGTAGTTATCGACACGTTCGACCTCGAATCGGTCGAAGTGCTGCGCGGTCCGCCTTGGCGCAACCAACGAGGACCAGGTCAACATCGCCGGCTCCATCGAAGGAGCACTCGTCGAGGACAAGCTCGCCGCCAAGATGGTCGTCTACTACGACGACGATTCGGGCTACTACAAGAATACGAACCCGCAGGCGGCGAGTCCCGCCCCGCATCCGTTGCAACCGTTCTACGCCAATGCGGCGGACGGTTCCAATGTCGGCGCACTGGAAACGAAGATGTTCCGGCCGACCCTGGTGTACATACCGAACGACACCTCGGATATCACGCTGATCGTCGAACATGGCGAGACGAGTGGCGATGGCGCCGCCTGGAGCAACGTGACGGCGCAGCGAGGCGGTGCATTGCCCGATTTCTCGACGATGTCCGATGAGACGGGCTATACCAACATCGAGTGGACGCAGGGTACGCTCGAAGTGAACGTCGGCGAGGTCGGAAACGGCGCGCTGACCAACATCATGGGTACACGCCGTGTCAAAGCCGATTCCGCGGCCGATATCGACGGTACCGACCTGCCCATCTTTGCGGCGCCGGGCAATACGGACCAGAAACAATTCAGCAACGAGCTCCGCTGGGCCGGCAGTTTCTCCGACCGGTGGGAGGCAACCCTGGGTCTCTACTACTTCAAGCAGGACATCGGCTACCGCGAAGCACGCTACCAGCGTGAACTCAACGTGCCGGATCCGGACGTTATCGTGCTGCAGGGTACGATCAACGCGGGCGACGTCACGATCACGGGCGTCGAAGTCGATTTCGTTGCGCTGATCTCGGACAGCTTCTCGATTAACGCATCCTACGGCTGGCAGGATGGAGAGTACGACAGCGTGAACGCGGCTTTCGCCGGATTCCTCGGTTCGGAGTTGCCACGCCTGGCGCCGACCAACTACAACGTCGGATTCTCCTGGGATATCCCGGTCGGTTCGGGCATGTTCAACGTCATAGTCAACCACAGTTTCCGGGAGAGCCATCCATACGACGACGCCAACCAGCAGCACTTCGATGACCAGCGGCGTACGAACGCGAGTCTTAACTGGTTCTCCTCGGATGACGCGTGGAACGTGTCGCTGTACGGCAAGAACCTCGAAGACGAGGCGAACTGGGGCAACCTGACGTCAATCGCCGGTCTCTGGGTCGCCGGCCCGATGAAGAAGGGCCGCGTGCTGGGACTCGAGATCAACTATCGTCGATAGGGTTTCACAGACTTCTCAAGAAAAGACGATCGGGCTGGTTTGTTCCGGCCGGCGACCCACGATGCCCTCGTAGTGTTTGCGAATCACCGCGAGGTCGGTGTCGGGGTCGCCGGTGAGTTCGACTTTCGGCCCGATGCCGAGACGCTTCGTGCGGAAATCGAGGAAGCCAATGTAGACCGGCACATTGGCGCCGCGAGCGATCCGGTAGAAGCCCGTTTTCCAACCGGGTTTCAGGCTACGTGTTCCTTCCGGTGCCAGCCCGAAGTAGAAGGTCTCGTGACGTTCGAATTCGTCAATCGCCTGTTGCACGGCGTTCACCGCGCGGCTGCGATCGAGTTCGATGGCCCCAAGCCCTCGCAGCAGGTTCCCGAGCGGGAACCAGAACAGTGACTTCTTGGCGAAGAACCTGACGTCGAGGCCGACGGCCACCTTGTAGATCAGCGCCCATACCCCGTCCCAGTTAGAGGTGTGCGGTGCAGCGATAAGCACTGCCTTTGGCTCATCGGGTACGCCGCCCACGGGTGTCCAGCCGCCGAGGCGCAGGAGAAGGCGGGCAAATTTTCTAAGCACGAGTGTCGTCCTTGCCCGGGGTTTGTAGCAGAGCTTTCGGTGCCTCGTAGCTGGCTACGTACCATGCAAGCTGCAGTTTCGCAACGGTTCCGAGAATGAAGACGCCGTGAACGAAAATAGGCTGGTTACCCCATATGAATACTATCGGAAGCATGCAGCAGAACACCGCCATCATGATGCGCCCGAACTGGAAGTGCGGGACACGAATGCCGGGATGGCGCAGCGGTGCGGTGGAAACATAGATCTGTATCGCGACCAGCGCCGGCAGGTACAGCCAGTACTTCTCCATGAAGCCCGGAACCAGCATCCAGAGCCAGACCAGGGTCATGACGGTGAAAAGGAGATCGGCGTTGCCGTCGAGATCGACATCGGTCCTCGGTGGTGCCGCGCGTCGTGCAAACTTGCCGTCCAGGAAATCGGTCAGCGCGGCCACGATGTAGACGCCCACGACCCACTCCTTTAGATCGAACCAGGCCAGGGCAGTTATCGGCAAACAAAGCCAGATCCTTGCCCAGGTCAATTGATCGGCGATCGTCCTGGCGGTGTCTTTGTCCATGAGTAGGCGAGAGGTTACAGCAATGTCGCCTGCGTGCGAACCACTCATGGTAACGTTGCGCGGTACGAACCGATATGAAAGGGCCCCCATGAGAACGTCCGGATGGATGAAGCGCCAGCCCTGGTTCTGGCCGGTCAAACTGTTCCTGAAACGCATCAGTGGCAAAGAACTCTGGCTGCGGCCCGAGGTCGACGTCGAAGTACGGCAAAGCGATAGCTGGAAGTACATCCCGACACTCCTCAATGAACAGTCGATCGTCTATTCGCTGGGTGTCGGCGACCTGATCGATTTCGACCTGGACCTGATCAATGACTTCGGGCTGACGGTGCACGCGTTCGATCCAACCCCGTTCGCCGAGGAATGGGTACAACGCCAGACGCTACCGGATCGCTTCGTGTTTCATCCCTGGGCGGCGGCCGGTGAGGACGGCCGTTTGCGCCTGTACCGGCGCGTCAATACGCGGGGCAAGGCATCGAAGGTCATGTGGACCGCGGGCAGCGCGGCAGGGGACGCCGGGGACTACATCGACGCACCGGCCTACACGATCCAGACGATGATGCAAAAGCTCGGGCACGAACAGGTCGATATGCTGAAGATCGACGTGGAAGGCGCCGAGTACCTCATCCTTGAGGGGCTCAGGCCGGGGACGAGCTTGCCGACGCAATTGCTGGTCGAGTACCACCACCGTTTCCCCGGTGTAGGCAAGCAGCGCACGGCTGACAGCATCCACAGACTGCGGCAGCTCGGGTACAAGATCTTCGGCATATCGGAGACAGGCCGCGAGGTGTGCTTCGTGCTGGAACAGCAGACTGCGGGCTAGCGGCTCTTGCGTGGCGGCAACCCGGTGTGCTGCGACAATATCCTGCCTTTGCGAATGCGTTTCTCGTGCGCCGCTGCCGTATTTTTCCTGCGTGCCGAGCCGCGCACCTTGACGTCGCTCGGCTGGTCCACGGGCACCAGCCGGTCGCGGCCCGAGCCGATCAGGCGTGCAAGCCCCATCTCTTGCAGCGCTCCGCGAATCAGCGGCCAGTTCGTCGGGTCATGGTAGCGCAGCAGCGCCTTGTGCAGGCGCCGTTGCTCCGGAGTCTTGACCGTCTCGACCGGCTCGCTCTTGTACGTCACCTTGCGTAACGGGTTCTTGCGCGAGTGATACATCGCCGTCGCGGTGGCCATGGGCGACGGATAGAAGGCCTGTACCTGGTCCGCCCGAAAGTCGCTTTGCTTGAGCCATAACGCGAGGTTCACCATGTCCTCGTCGGTCGTGCCCGGATGCGCCGCGATGAAGTACGGTATCAGGTACTGTTCCTTGCCGGCCTCTTTCGAAAACTGTTCGAACATTTTCTTG
>Ga0224496_10000635_pt1 | contig 23931 bp, 22 predicted proteins | sample SF_Jul11_sed_USG_2_FD_168127 | JGI IMG/M metagenome (GOLD analysis project Ga0224496, IMG submission 168127) | Sediment microbial communities from San Francisco Bay, California, United States - SF_Jul11_sed_USGS_8_1 | ecosystem: Environmental > Aquatic > Marine > Sediment | place: USA...
GATTAACGATGATTTTCGGCTCTCCACCCTCCATCACGGCCACAACGGAGTTGGTCGTGCCAAGGTCGATACCTATTATTTTTCCCATTGTTCCTCCCGGTCAAATATAATCAAAGATGTTCGGTAAATTATTGTTCGGTTTCGTTATAAGACCTCATTTTTAATTCGTCAAGGGAGTTGCCAAATATTCCCCATCCTTACTCCTCCATCCGAGGTTGCATATTAAAAATGCGAGGTCTACTGCGCCATATTCGTTATATCAGGAGGTTTCGGCATGACTTTTAGTCAAAAGAGCGTTACCAGCGAAAAAATGACTATTTTGAACGTTATTTGGGGCTCGATCACAATCTCTGTGGTTGTCGCTGGCGGGGCAGGTTATTTTCTGGCCACCCAGGGGATTGTGCCTCCTGTCGTGGAGGGCGATATGGCCCAGATAATGATCGCGGGCATGGCCATTGTCTCATTATTCCTGATTCTGGCCGGGTACAAGGTTAGCGAAATGATTTCGCGAACCAGGGACTCCAGCAGACAAGCCTCATATGAATCGGAGGAGCAGATGGTTCGGGAGCTTTTCCCCCGCTATCTCCAGATATGCGTCAGCCGCTGGGCGTTATTTGAGGGGGTGGGGATCATGGGGCTGGCATGCCTCCTCTTGGCGGGCATGGAATACCTGCCCCATACCGGAGTTTTCTTTACGATATCAATCTGGTTTTTGATCAAAACCAGCCCCTCGATCGTGGAACTGAAGCAATTGGCCGACCGACGCGCCGGAGCCTGAACGCTATGCGGACTAGGGGGCGGAAGGCGCCGCCAAGCTTTCAAATCCGGTTATTGAACCGCCTATTCGCCGATTTCCTTTTTCAACAGAGATAAAGCCTCTTCCTTAACGGGTATGTTCGTTTCCAATCTTCGGTGTACCTGCCTGCGCTTTTTTATGATGGAAGACCGGGAGGCGATTATCCTCTCTTCTGATTCCACGGTTTTCCTGATAAGGTCTATTGCGGAAGCCAGGGAGTCGCCACTCTCTTTTTCAAGTTCGCTTAATATTTCAACCTTGGATTTTAAATCTCGATCCAGCGCCACACGGGTATTCTCCAGATTATCGGCGGTCATTTCACCTTCCACCAATACCTTATCCCGCCTGATCTCCTTTTCCAGCATTTTTATCGCGCTAAATAGAGGACCTTTGGCTTGCAATAATTGCGTCTGCTCCCTTTCCCCAACGCTAACTACCACAGGTGACGGCGCGTAAACCGGCTTTTCGTTCGCATTGCCGCTATTTTTCCTCGGGATTATGGGCGCGGTACGACCAATAGGACTTTGTAATTCTCTTATGTCGGTCGACGGCTCGCTCGGACCAAATTCAGGAACTGGCATAGTCACCGGGTCGTACTCTACCACCTTCTGCGCATATGAAAGCGAGGCACAAAAGGCCATCGCCACTACAACCGATAAAGCGATAAATATGAACTTTTTCATGTTGGCTTGTGTATAATAGGTTTCACAACAACACCATTTTACACCAATGAAATTCGAAATTGTAAAGAAGCTTGAGGGAGAGCTGGAAAAGCTCAACAGGGAGCTGCGGGTGGATCTGCCCAAGGAATTACAAAAAGCGGCCGCTTATGGCGACCTGTCCGAAAACGCCGAATACGACGCGGCCAAGCAGCGCAAGCAGTTCGTAGAGTCTCGCATCGGCCAGCTCCAGAAAAGAATCAGCGAGATCACCTCTATCAACATGAACGCTATACCCAAGGACAGGGTGGGACTGGGCTCCAGGCTGCTTCTTTCCGATCTCGATTCAGGCAACGAAATAGTCTACACGTTCGTGTTCCCGGAGGAGGTGGACCCGGAAAAGGGGAAGATTTCGCTGGCCTCACCCATTGGAAAATCCCTGGTGGGCAAGGAGGAGGGGGACGAAGTTACAGTCATCACTCCCAAGGGAAGGCGCAATTTCGAAATCATCGAGCTGAAAACCTACCACGACCTCTCCCCTGAAAAATAAATGGGGCTTATTCGCCCCACAATTCCCTAAAGTATTTTCTGACCGAGCGGTCCGACAGATATTCCATCAGCGGCGTCCCATAGCCGCAGCTGCGCTGTACTCGATACACTTCAAACATAAATAGCTGGCGGAATCGGGCGGAGTCAAACTCCGGATAATGCTCAAGGGCCAGCCGCTCGAATTCCCCGCCGCCTCTGGCCACCACACGTCCCCGACAAAAAAACCTCAGGATCAATGGCTCCTCACCGAAGGAAGTGAACATCAGTGTCGCCTTTCCTCCGGCCATCAGATGTTCGGCGGTCTTGTTTCCAGAGCCGTGATAATCCGCGTACACGACACTCTTTTCATCGATCACCTTCAAGGGCGCCACTCCCTTGGGTGAAAGATTCACATCATCTCCCTCCACCGCCGTGGCGATGAAAAACATCTTCTGCTCCATGGCGAACCTGGCCAGCTTCTCAGGTATTGTCTTATATTCCTTTGCCACTTCCCGCTCCTTATCCTTTCTGGCGCCACACCATCACGGCTTGATCACCATCACCTTTATTTCCGTCATCTCCTCTATGGCCCAGCGCACTCCTTCGCGTCCGAAGCCGGAAAGCTTCACTCCGCCATAGGGCATGTTGTCCACCCGGAACGTGGGGAAGTCGTTGATGATCACCCCGCCCACCCGGGCTTTTTCGAATGCGGAGAAAGCCTCCTTCAACCCGGATGTGAACACCCCCACCTGCAGGCCATACTCGGAGTCGTTCACCATATCCAGCGCCTCGTCAAAATCACTATAGCTTTGAACCACGGCCACTGGCGCGAACACCTCCCTGCACACCACGTTCATGTCACGCTTCACATTTTCCAATAAAGTCGGCTGGAAACATGGCCCCTGGGCCTTTCCCCCCGCCAGGATCCTGGCCCCGCCGGCCACAGCCTGGGCCACCCATTCCTTTGTCTGGGCAAGGGCTGCATCGTTTATCATCGGCCCCGCCAGCACATCTTTTCTCCGGGGATCACCGGTCCTGATCTTCTCCTTTATCTCGTTTATCAAGGCTTTCACTACTTTGCTATAAACCGGCTTGTGGATCAATATCCTCTGGACGCATATGCAGGTCTGCCCCGCATACACATATGCTCCCTTGGCGGAGCGGGCCACCGCCCAATCCAGGTCCGCGTCCGAATGGATCACCGAAGCCGCGTTGCCTCCCAGTTCCAAAGTCACCTTCTTGCCGGAAGCCAGCTTCATCAGCCGCCACCCCACCGCCGGGCTGCCGGTGAATGTCAGCTTGGCCACCCTGGGGTCCGTGGCCAGCGCCTCCCCCACCTCCCTGGAGCAGGGAACCACGTTGTACTGGCCCGGCGTCACTCCCGCCGCTTCCAAAATCTCCCCCAGAATTAGGGCGCTTATGGGAGTCTTGGAGGCGGGCTTAAGCACGATGCAATTGCGGCTGGCGATGGCTGGCGCCACTTTGTGGGCCACCAGGTTCAGGGGAAAGTTGAACGGTGATATCCCCGCCACCACCCCTACAGGAAACCGCTTGGTCAGCGCGATCCTACCTCCGGAGTTTGTGTCGATATCCACCGGCAGCCACTGGCCCCCGATACGGCTCGCCTCCTCCGCCGCCACGGTGAATGTGGTTATGGAGCGGTCCACCTCGTTTTCTGCCAAGGTCACTGGCTTCCCTGCCTCCGACACGATAGCCTCCACCAGCCGCTTGCGACTTTTTTCTATCCCTGCCGCGGCTTTTCTTAGGATAGTGGCAGTGGCGTAGCTGCTCATGGATTTTGTCGTCTCAAAAGCCTTTTCCGCCGCCATGACCGCCCGTTCCATCTCCGCCTGACCTGCCATGGCCACCGTGGCCACCGTCTGGCCATTAAAAGGATCGATCACTGGCATCGTCTCCCGGGAGCTTATCCATTTCCCCCCGATGAACAACTTGTACCTTTTCGCCATGGGTATCCTCCTTATATTCTCAGCCGTCCATAATTCTCAATCCCCGAGGCCCAACTGTCAAGCGCCCGAGCCTGGGATATGGCGCCGCTGGCTGGAATGGGGTATCTTATCAACATGAGCGACAAGACCAGGATTAAGATTGAAAAGAGGGACAGCGTCTTCTCCGCCGCTCATTTTCTGGCGGACATGGGAAAGTGCGAGAGGATGCACGGGCACAACTACTTCATCAGCGTGGAGGTGGAAGGCGCCCCGGATCGGCGTGGAGCCGTCATCGACTTCAACTTGCTCGACTCGATTGTCAGCCGGGTGTGCCAGCCGCTGGACCACAAGATACTGATCGCCCAAAAGAGCCCAACCGCTCAGGTGGCAGTTAATGGCGCCGAGGTGGAGGTGAACTTCAAAAACAAACGATACCTGCTGCCGGTGGAGGATTGCCTGTTGCTGCCGCTGGATTCCACCACTGTGGAGAGCCTGGCCGGGTATTTGCTGGACAAGATATCGGAGGAGTTGGGCGACACAGCCGGAAGGCTGGGCCAGATAGAAGTGGGCGTGGGTGAAGGAGGATCGAAGATGGCCTACCGGCAAAAAATTGTTGGATGACTGGTCAAGCGAACTCCAGCTCGTCCTTGGCGCACAGCCCCAGCTTTTTCGCCTCTTCCAGAAAGAACCTCAGCCCATCGAGTTCCCTCTCACCCATGTTATAGAATATCCGGCCCAAAAGGTAGTCGATCATCCTCTGGGCGTCATGCGGATTTTTCGCCTCCTGCCGTGCCACCAGTTCGCGATGCTCCATCCCCAGCTCCTTCGCCTCCTGCAGCGCAGCAGTGGCCGCTTCCCACTTTTCGCCCCGGCGGCAACATAGCACCGCATGGACGAAAGGCCGACCGGAGTATTGAAACCACAGATCCCCCAGATCCAATACCACATGCCTATTATGATCCACGCTGTACGCCGCATCGCCAATAACCAAACCGGCGTCCGCGTCTTTTAGCAGCATCTCCGGGTCATCCTCCAATCCCTTGATAATCGTCACATCCTTGTTGTACATCCGCTTGAAGATGATCTGGAGCATGGCCACCGAGGTGCGGCTTTTCGGATCCACCGCCACTGACTCTATGTCCTCCACCGCCATGTCGGAAAATAGCAGCACCGTCTCCACCCTTCCCAGGGAAGCGATGCAGACCACAGGAACAATCACCGCGTCCGGTATCCTGGCGTATTCTATGGATGGGATCAGCGCCATATCCAGGTCCCCAGTGGCGAACCTGTCCGCCAGCTCCGCTGGCGTGTCGATCTCCAACCGAAACGGAACCTCTATAAGCCCGTGCCGGATGGGATGCAGAAGCGGTTTGGAATTCAGAAAATCATGAAGCCCCACCACCGGTCTTGAATATGTCATCGGTCAGGCTCCCACCACGTTATACACGGTGTCCCGCTCCACAGGTACACGGCCGGCTTCCTCTATCAGCCGCACCAGCCTTTCCTGGGCGATTTCCTGGGCGGTGACCGCCCCGGCGGCGTGGGTGATTTTCTCCTCCACCACGGTGCCATCCACATCGTCCGCGCCGAAGGACAAGGAGAGCTGGGCCATCTTCTCCCCGATCATGATCCAGAAGGCCTTTATGTGGGGGAAGTTATCTAGCATCAGCCTGGCGATGGCGATCATCTTAAGGTCCATGATCCCGGAGGCCTTGGCGATTTTTTCGTATCTGGTGTTCTGCGGGTGGAAGGCCAGCGGAATGAAGGTCAAAAACCCTCCTGTCCTGTCCTGCTGCTCCCGCAGCCGGATCAGGTGGTCGATTCTGTCCTCCGGGGTTTCGATATGGCCATACAGCATGGTGGCGTTGGTGTTCAGCCCCGCCTCGTGGGCGGCGCCGTGCACAGCCAGCCATTCCTCCGCGTCTATCTTCTCCGGGCAGATTTTCTTTCGCACCCGCTCGGCGAAAATCTCCGCCCCGCCCCCCGGCAGCGAGCCGAGCCCGGCTTCCTTCAACTCCGCCAATACCTGGGGAACACTCTTGCCGGAGATTTGGGCGAAATAGGCGATCTCCACGGCGGTGAACGCTTGCAAATGAATGTGGGGATATTCCAGGCGCAGCCGCCCTATCATCTCCACATAGTAATCGTAGGGCATGGTGGGGTGTAGCCCGCCAACAATGTGGAATTCAGAGAAACGCTCACCTTTGCTTTTGGCCGCCTGCTCCATCACATTGTCCAGCTCCATGGTATAGGCGTCCTGGTCCTCCTCCTTGCGGGAAAAGGCGCAGAACCGGCAAGTGTTCACACACACATTGGTGTGGTTGATATGCCGGTTCACAATGTAGTATGCGTTATCCCCGTTGATTCTTTCCCGAACCGTGTTGGCCATGGCCCCCAGTCCCAGAAGATCCGCCGATGCTTCCAGGGCAAGCCCGTCTTCGTAACCAAGTCTTTCTCCCGCCTCCACCTTTTCGGCGATGGATCGCAGTTGTTTATCTTTAAATATAGTCATCAGTATTTAAAAACCAGTTGATATCTGATTCTAATGCTCCGCAAGAGCAATATCAAGAAATCCCACACATCCGACCGGCAACTCCCCCAAAAACAGTGAAAGGATATGGAAAGTAATGGACCCTGCCGCATGGTCAGAAAATCAACCTGAAATGAACCACAGGGCAGGGCAGATTGCCCAACTGTCCTAAGCTTCCCCGGCTGCGGCCCCTGTTTCTATCTCCACACTATACGTCATCAGGCACTGGGCTTCACCCCGATAAGTTCCAGTGACCGGGGCCGTCAGGTCTATTACCGATGAGGAGACAAGCGCCACATGCTGCTCCCCGCAGGCTATCCCGGCGGCCGGATCATACCCCCGCCATCCGGCCCCATGCAGATATATCTCCGCCCAGCTGTGCAGTTCCCGCGGATCAGTGCCCTCATCGTCCGCCTGGTATCCGCTGACAAATCTGGCCGCGGCGCCCACACTGCGGGTGGCGGCCACAAAAACAGCCACCATATCGCGGCAAGAGCCTTCCCCCCGCGCCAGTGTCTCTTCCGGCGCCATAAGCCCCGGTTCATCCCGGTGGATATGGGCCACGGAAGCGCGGATTTTGCCGCTGAGCCATATCAGAAAAGCAAGTGGATCATCACCTGTGGCCCGCCTCCCTTCAAGGACCATGGCCCGAACCGCTGGACCATCGAAATTCGGCGCCAGAAACGGCGCCAGCTCCCACCTCTCCTCCTCTGGATAAGCCAGGGGAATTACGCTGTATCTGGAATCTGGCAGGATGAAATCGAAGGGATTGTTCCGAAAGGTCTCCACCTGGGCCACAGATTCAAAGACCACCTCATCGGTTTTATCTGTAAACCAGAATAGCGTGGAGGATCCGCCATCCAGGTCCACATTGTCAGTCCTCCCAGCCGCGTCCGGAGTTATATTCAGGCTGTAGGAAAGAAGCCGTTGCGAGACATCACTTCTGGGTTTCAGCCTTATTACATGAGGTTCCGGGAAGATCTGGCTACTGTAACTGTATTTTACCTTATGCCGGATTTTAAAGCGCATCGGCCGCTTTGCCATTTTGATTTTTTGGATTCTCCAGCATGGGGATCATCCATTCAGAGGGGAACTGCTCCACTCCCGCCCGCAGCCAGTCCTGCCACCAGGCGCCCAGCCCTTCCAGATCCTCCCTGGTGTGCCGCTGATAGCTGATGTCATAAGCGTCGCGCCGGTAAAGAACCATATCGATAGGGAATCCCACATCGGTGGCGGCGATACGGGTGCTGTCGAAGGCCAGATAGCCCACTTTCATCGCCTCCTCGATGCTGGAGTCATACCTGAGCACCCGATCCAGAATCGGCTTGCCATAGCTTGATTCACCGATGATGTAATATGGAGTTCCCTCGGAGACCTCCACCCAGTTTCCCTGGGGATAGAGAAGGTACAGCTTATGCTCCTTGTCGTTTTCCAGCTGGCCCCCGATGATGGAATACAGATTGATGGCCAGGCCTGATTCCTCCAGCGCCAGCCTATCCTCCTCCACAACCTTGCGCACTTGCCGTGCGAAGGCGTTTACCGCCTTGTAAAGCTTGTCAAAGGTCTCATCGCTCTCTTCGATGGTTTCCTCGAAATAGGTCAGCGCCTTATCCCGCAGCGATCTTAAGCCCGAAGTCATCAGAAACATGGAGTGGTGGCCATGCTCATGAATGGTAACCTTGCGCGCGGTGATCTGCTCCACTCCCGTGGTGACCCTTGTATCCGCCAGGCCGATCAGGCCATCGCGGACTTTCATTCCCAGACAAAATGTCATGAATCGCCCCTATGCAGCGCGCCATCCACAATCGCCGGCGCTAATGAAAAATATGTTTCAAAAATAGCGTCCCCAACCCGGTTCAGCTTGATCTGGATCCCGTCAAGATACTGATGCATACCTGTCTGGGATACCTCCTCTATATCGGAAAAATCGATATCCGCGCAAAGCCGCCCCAGTCTTCTTTCCGCTTTGTTATCGAATGTGGAAAGTGGCGAGCCGGAGATGGCGTGCAAAGAGATGGAAGCCGCTTCCAGGCAAAACCGTATGGAGCGGGGGAACTGGTTGTCAAAAATCAGGAACCGGCCAATCTGCTTGGGGTCTATGCGCCGGTAGGTTTTGCGGTACATTTCCAGGGCGCTGGCCGATTTTAACACTGCGGCCCATTGTATCTTGTCATACGGAGTCCCCACATAATCCATACTTGGAAGGAGAAGGAAATATTTGACATCCAGCAGGCGGGAAGTCTTGTCCGCGCGCTCCAGCATCCGCCCTAACCGCAGGAAATGCCATGCTTCATCGTGAGACATGGTGGCCTCTGTCACGCCGGTGACCTGGTGACACCCTTCCTTCACTTCGTCCAGAAAACTATGCGGGTCCTCGAAGACCTTGCCGCTGTCCGCCGCGGAGCGCACCATATGATACATCTTGTTGATCTGCCGCCACGCCTCGGAGCTGATCACCTCCCGCACCGATCGGGCGTTGTCGCGGGCGGAGCGCAGGCTGGAAAGTATGGAGTTTGGATTCTGCGAGTCAAAAGCCAGAAACCGGATAACGCTTTCCTGATCGCTGCCGCCGTATTGGGCCTCAAAGGCAGCCCTGTCGCCGGAGACCTCCAGCATTGGATTCCACTGAAGCTCCTCATCCACTTGCAGGTCCAGGGTCAAATACTGGTTTACGTCCACAAACCGGGCCACGTTTTCCGCTCTTTCAATATACCGGCTCATCCAGTAGACAGAATCCGCCACCCTTGAAATCATCGCTCTTCGCATGGCTTTTCTCCTCCCTACCGGTCCACCACCCAGGTGTCTTTGCTCCCCCCGCCCTGGCTGGAGTTGACCACCAGGGATCCTTTTTTAAGAGCCACTCGGGTCAGGCCTCCCGGCAGCACATATATATCCTTTCCAAAAAGAATATAGGGGCGCAGATCCACATGCCGTCCCTCGATCCGGTCTCCTGCGATGATGGGAGCCCTGGACAAGGAAAGAACCGGCTGCCCTATATAGTTTCGGGGATTGGCCTTTATCTTTTCCACAAACGAAGCCCGCTCACTGGCGGTGGCGTGGGGGCCTATGATCATCCCGTACCCCCCGGATTCGTTCACCGCCTTTACCACCAGCTCTTCTATATGCTCCAGCACATATCGGCGGTCCTTATCATCCCAGCACACATATGTCGGCACATTGGGGATTATCGGCTCCTGGTCCAGGTAAAACCTGATAATCTGCGGCACATAGGCGTAGACCGCCTTGTCATCCGCCACCCCGCAGCCGGGAGCGTTGGCCAAAGCCACCTTCCCCTGCCGGTAAGACTCCATGATCCCCGGAACGCCCAGCATGGAATCTGGCCGGAAGGCCAGCGGATCGAGAAAGTCGTCATCAATACGGCGGTATATCACATCTATCTTTTCGAATCCGCGAGTTGTCCGGGCATAGACGAATCCATCTTGCGTAATCAGGTCGCGCCCTTCCACAAGGCGGACCCCCATCTGTTTTGCCAGAAAGGAATGTTCGAAATAAGCGCTGTTGTAAACACCCGGCGTGAGGACCGCCACAGAGGGCTCGTCCACCATGGGGGGAGCAAGCTCCTCTAGCATATGAAGCAGCTGGTTTGGATAATCCTCCACGGGCCGGACTTTGGAGGGGCCGAATACTCTGGGGAAAGTATGTTTCAAAACCTCCCTGTTCTCCAGCACATATGAAACACCCGATGGCGACCTGAGGTTATCCTCCAGCACATGGAAGACGCCTTTACCATCCCGGATGAGGTCTACCCCGGATATGTGGCACCAAACCTTATTGGGAGGGTCGACCCCGACGCATTCCGGCCGGAACGCCGCGCAGGAGAGTATCAACTCCGGGGGAATGACTTTCTCTTTTAATATCCTTTGATCGTGATAAATGTCATCTATGAACATATTCAGGGCTGTGACCCGCTGCTTGAGGCCATCCTCGATTGGCCTCCAATCCGCCCCATCAACAATCCTGGGGATTATATCAAATGGGAATATTTTCTCTTCCGCGGCTTCGGACCCATAGACAGCGAAAGTGATTCCCATCTGATAAAGCGCCGCTTCAGCCGCCTGCTGGCGAAAGTGAATTTCCTCGCTGGAAAGATCCTCCAGCCTTTTGATTAGCAAATCAGAGGCTTCACGGGGGACCGAATCCCCGGAAAACATTTCATCAAAAAAACCCTCGGTCCGATAATTTTCAATATTCATGCCCACGTCGCCATACTCCTTAAGTTCCATCCTTCAGTCTACTACCAATCCATGGAACCATTCCATATCTATTTGATTTGGCGGTGAAAGGCTGGTTTTCATAATCCCTTTATCAGGCTGCTTGGGCCAGCCGCCAATATCTTTCAACAGTGATTGACGCCATGATATGTCTTACTACTTGCGGCTTTATAGTGATATAATTCTCGCATACAAAGGCATAAACCAGTTATGTCATCCATGGAAACAGTCTCTGGCCAGGAATCGTTTGGGAGAATTGGAAATTTGGATATAGATATACTTTCCATTAACAACCGCAGGTTCTGCATGACCAGCGTCCTGCGCCCACCGATCCTGAATACACTACGGATATGGTCTGAAAACCAGGGGTGGCGCGCGCGCGTGATAACAGTTTCAGAAGAGCAGGCCCTCAGCCAGGTTCGCGCGGATGTGGTTGCCCTGAGCGTTTACACCCCATCGGCTCCTGCGTCATACCGGGTGGCGGACAAACTGCGGGAACAAGGCAAAGTGGTGATTATGGGGGGCCCCCACTTCCGCGGGGGGATGAGCGTCGAAGCTATGGGACGGTGCGACGTGGTGGCCGAGTCCATATCGGAAGAAACATGGGCCAGGCTGCTCGACGATGTGGCAACCGGACGGATCAAACCGGGAGGAGCCGCGCATTCCATCCTGGACCTTGAGGAAAACTTCAGGTATCCCGAAGACTATCGGCGCCACATAAATGACAAGAAATGGTACCAGGTGGCCACTATTCCCACATCCCTCGGCTGCCCGTATGGCTGCGAGTTTTGCGATCCACTGATGAAGGGTAAATACGTGGACCGAGGTATAGACGTGATCATCGACGACCTGGCGGAGATGAAGGGCGGAGTCGCCCTTTTTTGTGACGCCACTTTCGGGCTGAATAAAAAATACACGATGGAGCTTATGGAAGCGGCGGCCCCTTTGAAAAAGAATATCCTGGTGGAAACATCCCTGGCCAGGGTGATGGACAGGCAGCTGGTGGCAGCCATGGCGAAAGGGGGAGTGAAGGCCATGGAGGTGGGGATAGAAACATTGTCGGAGGGGCTGAACAAGCATGGCGCCAAAAATAGCCGCCAGCAGATGATGGACACCATAGCCATGGTCCATGACCATGGCATATTGATCCAGGGCAACTTCATCCTTGGGCTGGATTGCGATGGACCGGATTGCTTCGACCAGGCTTATGAGTTCTATATCAAGTCCCGGCTCGATTTTATTTACGCCAACCTGCTCACCCCCTTTCCCGCCACTCGCCTTTACCGGCGATTGAAGAATGAGAACAGGATAATCGACTATAACTGGGAAAACTATGATTTCGCCACCGTAGTTCACAGTCCGAAAAAGCTGACCCCGGATCACTTGCATTATGGTTACCACCAGTTCTGCGCCTCGGTGTACGGGCCCAGGGCCATCGCCGGAAAAGTGATGAGGGCCGGGTTGGATTTTGGCCCGGGAATGCAGACAGCCATGATGACGCTGTACCACCTGTATTACCATAGGGTGGTGGGGAAAATGATCGCCACGGCTCCTGACAGAAAGCCAGCCATTCCTTCCCTGGAGCCCTCCCTCAGTTCATAAGCCCCTTCGCTGGGCCCCTTCCCCGCTGTCTATCGGCTGGTTATTTCCAGATCTTCCTGCTCAAGGCTTCATATTCATTTTCAAAGGCCGCCATCAATCCTTCTTTCATAAAGGAGTAATGCCCATCGGCTGTGATGATCAAATGATCGCGCAAGGACAGGTCCATAAACTTCAGCGCGTAGCATAGATTGCGTGTGGCGCGGATATCATCCGGAGAGGGCTTCACATCGCCGCCGGGATGGTTGTGCGCCATCACCACGCTGGCGCTGGAGAGCTTGAACGCCGTCTCCACCACCTGACGTGGATGGACCTCCACAGAGCCGGGCGCCCCGGTGGTGAACCGCTCCTCCCCCAAGATGGCGTTTTGCGAGGAAAGATAGAGCACGTGCAAAGTCTCCCGGCCGCTGGCCTTCATGGCGTGGGTGAAATACTCCAGCGCCTCGCCAAAGGAGCGCAGATAGTCCCCCCGTATGATTTTTTCGCGCAGGAACTTGCGGGCGATCTGCTGCACCATTGTTATCCCCATGGCGTTTGTGGCGCCGATGCCCTTTATCTTTTGCAGCTCCTCCACCGATGCCTCCAGCACCGGGGCCAGCCCGCCGAAGGAATCAAGCGCCTCCCGGGCTATCTGCTTACAGTCCCTTCTGGGTGTGGCCAGGGTGAGCAACATTTCCACGATCTCGTCGTCAGTGAGCTTTTCCAAACCATGATTTAAATATTTCTCCCGCAGCCTGCCACGATGGCCTTCCAGCTTGCGTTCCCCTTTCTTATCCGCCGCCATCCCCCCTACCCCAGCAAAATCACGTCGACTATGGTAAACGCCATCAATCCCACGCTTATCACGCCGTTGATGTTGAAAAACGCCACATTGACTCGGGACAAATCGTCCGGGCGAACAAGGGAGTGCTCGTACCAAAGCATGGCGCCGGTGAATACCACACCCGTCATATATATCCAGGAGAGAGGCGCCGCCCACGCCGCCAGAGTCAACAAGACCACCATCACCGCATGGAACATGGCGGAGAGGCGCAACGCAAGCGCAACACCGAATTTACCGGGGATGGAGTTTAATCCATGTTGCGTGTCATAGGTATAGTCCTGACAAGAGTATATGGTGTCCAGCCCAGCCAGCCAGAACACCACCGCCGCCCCGATGGTCAGCGATACCAGCGATATCTCCTCACGCACAGCCACCCATGCCCCCACCGGCGCCAGCGCCAGCGCCAGCCCTAGAAAAAAATGGGAGTAGGCTGTGAACCTCTTGGTGAACGAGTAGAAGAAGACGATGGCCAGCGCCAAAAAGGAAAGATAAAAAGCCAACATGTTTATGAACCAGCAGGTAGCCAGAAAGCCCATGGAGCACGCGCCCACGAAGATTGCGTACTGGGCCCGGGTTGCCTTCCCCGCGGGGATGGCGCGGCCCTGGGTCCTGGGATTTTCCGCGTCGTATCGCCAGTCCACCAGCCTGTTGAACGCCATGGCGGCGCTCCGGATGAAAAACATCGCCAACAGGATAAGCCCGAACAACCGCCATCCAGGCCACCCCTGCGCGGCGATAAACGCGCTCATGACGGCAAAGGGGAGCGCAAACAGCGTGTGCTGAATCTTGATATCATCGAATATGGCCGCCAGAGAATTCATGGCGGTCAATCCATGGCCGAAATGTTGGCGAATTTGTGGACCAATTTTTTCGCTCCAAACCGGGGGAAGTATATGGTGATCTTCGCCATATCCCCTTTACCCTCGATCTTGCGGATAACTCCTATCTCGAAAGTTGGGTGGCGCACTTTCATCCCGACGCTCAGCCCATCCACTTCCTTGTGGGCTCCCTCCTCCCGCCTGGCCAAGGGCAATGGCGTTGGGACAAACTCAGGCTGCCATGTCCGCGCCGCGTATTCTTTTCGCTCCTGATGAACCGTAGCCTGTTTTTGTGGTGTGCCACTTCTCTTCAGCGCGTCTTCCGGCAGATCGTCCAGGAAGGCGGATGGCCGGTTGGCCTGGGAGACACCCAGTAGGCGGCGGGTCAGCGCTCTGGTGATGGCAAGGCTTTTGCGAGCGCGGGTCATGGCTACATACATGAGCCTTCGCTCTTCCTCCATCTGGGCTGGATCGTCCTTACTACGGGCGTGGGGGAAGAGATTGTCCTCCAGGCCGCTGACGAACACATGATCGAACTCCAGTCCCTTGCTCACATGAACGGTCATCAGCTTCACGGCGCCGCGTCCCTGGGCGTCGGTGACGTTATCGGCGTCGGCCACCAGGGCCGCCTGATCCAGGAAAGCCCTCATCGACGGGTCGCCTGTCTTCTCGGCGAACTCGGCAGCGGCGTTGACAAGCTCGTCCAGGTTCTCCATGCGGGAGATCGATTCGCTCTTGTTGTCGTTGATCAGCCAGTCGGCGTATCCTGTAACATCCAGCGCTCCCGAAATAGCCTCCGGGGCGTCCTTTTCTGTGACAAGAAGAGCCACTTTTCGCAGTATTTCCCGGAACTCGGCCAGCTTTGCCCTGGCGGCGGAAGAAAGTCCTTCGATCGATTCCAGCTCATCGAGGGCCTGAGCAGGCGCCAGCCCCTCGCTCCTGGCGAACTCCTCCAGCCTGGTCACAGTCACTTGGCCGATCCCCCTGGGTGGGGTGTTCACCACCCGCCTGAATCCCACCAGGTCACGGGGATTCATGGCCACATTGAAATACGCCAGCAGGTCCTTGACCTCCTTGCGGTCATAGAACTTCAATCCCCCGAAAACCTGATGGGGCAAGCCCACAGCCCGCAAGGCTTCTTCAACGGCGCGGGACTGGCTGTTGGTCCGGTAGAACACGGCCATCTCATTGAGGTTCTCTCCGGTGGCCTCCAGGCCCAGAATTCTCTCCGCCACTTCGGCTCCCTCTTCCCTCTCGTCGCCCGCCACGACCAGTTCTATCTTGTTCCCCTGGCTGTTATTGGTCCAGAGGCTCTTGCCGCGCCTGCCGGGATTTCTGGCCACCACGGCGTTGGCCGCCCGCAGGATGTTGCCGGAGGAGCGATAGTTCTGTTCCAGCATTATCACTTTCGCGGTCGGGTAGTCCCGCTCGAAGTTTCTCAGGTTCTCCAGGCTGGCGCCGCGCCACTGGTATATGGACTGGTCGTCGTCCCCCACCACGCACACGTTCTGGTTTTTCCCCATTATCAGGCGTAGCAGGCGATACTGGGTCGCGTTTGTATCCTGAAACTCGTCCACCAGGGTGTGAAGGAATTTGCGCTGGTAGTTCTCCCTAGCCTCCTTGTCATTGGAGAGCAATTGGACCAGCTTCCCCAGCAGATCGTCGAAATCCATGCATTTGGCCGCCACCAGTTTCTCCTCGTAGCGCTGAAATATCTCCACAAACTGGCGATGTCTCTGCCCTAGTTCCGCCGCGGCCTCGTCCGGACCTTTCATGTGGCTTTTATAGCGGGAGATCATGGAGCCGATCTGGCGTGCGGGGTGTTCCTTTTCAGGCAGGCTCAGCTCCTGCAGCACCGCCTTTATCAGCCGGGTCTGGTCCAGCTGGTCATAGACGGCGAAATCACGGGGGTAGTTGATTCTCCCCGCCTCCTGACGAAGGATACGAAGGCATGCCGAGTGGAAAGTGGATATCCACATCCCTCCACCACCCTGACCGCAAAGGCGCATGGTGCGCTGTTTCATTTCGGCGGCGGCCTTGTTGGTGAATGTCAGGGCCAGCATCTGGCTGGGACGGACACCGGAGGAGAGGAGCCGGGCGATGCGGTGTGTGATGACGCGGGTTTTGCCGCTACCGGCGCCCGCGATAATTAAAAGCGGTCCCTCGGTCAGGTTCACCGCCTCCATCTGGCGGTCGTTGAGCTTTTCATCCCCTTCCCCTTCCGGGGCCGATGGGGGCAAGGGGGACTGAAACCGGAATTCGTTTTGCGTCCCGCTCAAGGCTTTATGAACCGCGATATTTTATCATAGGTTGCGTCGCCGGCCTTGATGATCTGGGCCATCTTGCCGTCGCGGTAAACCACCAGCGTGGGGGTGGAATAGATGTTCAGGCTTTCGGCCACCTTCAGGTCCCCTTCAACTTTCTTTTCGATTCGTTTGCGTAATTCCGGGGTGAACTCTACCATATCCTTGTGCCCTTCCAGATAATCCCGCAGTCTATTCTGGTTTTCGAACATCTCTCTGCGGATTCTTATAAACGCCTCGCGCCCCTGGGTGAGCGCCACTCCGTTGGCAAAAGAGACGGCAAAGGGAGAGAGTCCGTGGGAGGGAATGATATAGTCGCGAAACACCACAAGCACGTCCGGCCGTAATTTCATGATCTTCTCCACTTCTGGCTCTATTTTTTGACAATAGGGGCACTGGAAGTCAGAGAATATCTCCACCCGAATTCTGGAGGCCGGATCGCCTGCGTATGTAAGGTATTCACCCTCCATCACCGAGGTGCTTCCCTTTTTCAGGACTACCGGCGCAGTGGGTATAACAAAAGCCAATGCCACCACCGCCACATTGGCCCATTTCCCACCTGGAAGGATATGGTCGGTCCTTTTCCACCCCCAGGCCATGGTGAGCAGGAAAAGTATGGACACTGTGACAAACTGAATGACGCAGAACATGCAGAATATTCCCAGAATGCTGGCCATAACCCAGAGGAAATAAAACTCCGCTCCCATCATGGCCGAGGCAATCGGCAGGGTGAGCCGGGGGAAGTAGACCTGGCAGAATATGAAAGAGACATATACCAGCAGGCCCAGGTAGGCCACGGATAGACCATTTTCCATCATCGGCATCGGAATCCTGGCAAAGGGTGTGGAGGCCACGTCGGCGCATCCGCTCTGGCCACCGCCACAAATCTCCATTATCCAGGTGTATTTATAGCTAAGCTCTATAGTGAGGGTCAGCAACACTCCAAACACCGCCACTGCCAGCATGGCGACGGGCAGGGTCTGGCTTGCTCCGGCTTTCTTATCATTCATCGTCTTGCTCATTCTTTTCCAATTCCAATTTTTCTGTTATCTCTTCCAAAGGCTCCGATATTTTCGGGGCTGGAATATCTTCCGTCCCCGTGGAGTCCAGGCTCTCCTCCTCATACCAATATGGATCTATGTTAAAAAAACTGTGGATACTCTCCTCTTCCACCTGGGTCGGCTCCATGGGAATCAGGGGCAACGGCGCCAACTGGACCTGCTCCGAAGGCATGTTGATATCCATCCTGGACACTCCTCCGCGCTGCAGGGCGCCCCAGGGTATAAGTATCATTTTTCCTCGAATGGACAACATTCCGCCGATCTCAATGATCGCATACCTCGGTTTACGGGTCTCCACGTCTACCAGCAGATCCTTGATTTCGGCCACGTCAGCGTCCATGATATCGTAGATGTAGTAGCCTACCACGTTGTCCATGGGGTGTATGTCCATATTAATGCTGGACGCGAGCGTCAATGTCATTTTCCTGCTCCCCTGACTTGTTTTCGGTTAGCATAACTATAAATTATGCGTTCATATGGGTAAAGGGTAATGTTGGACTGCGCCCCGCCAACGGTCAGTTAATCCGTCAGTTTTTGGGGGGACCTGTACGAGTTCCTGTTTTCTGTTTATATCCTGCAATGTGGCCTCATGCTCCAGAGGCGGCAAGTAGCTGATTCCGGGAGTGCGCCCGTTTTCTGCTATGGACGCTCTCGATTATCGGCGGGACGTGTTCTACCATGTCCATATAGCTCTCATACTCTTACCAATGAACCTCCTCTTCGCTTATGGTTTTCATGAGCAATTAGGCATAATCGGTTCCAATGCCCGGCCCGGATCAATGAGCGATGGCTTATGACAGCGGCGGCGTACAATCTGATGCGGCTGAGCCGAATGATGGGGTGACCGGGAGGTTCGAAAGCCCAGGGCCGCCGCAAATACGCCCTTGAGTGGTGAGTATATGGCTAATCGGCCGAGGCGTTTTGTTAAATTATCAGGGATGTAAATAGGAAACGGATGGAATGGAGGGATGCCTCAGCAGTCTTCTAAATCACGTACTTGTCTGTTCGATCCCGAAACGCTCGCTATCCGTGCGAATATTTGTATAAATGAGCCTAAGACCTGTGTCGCTGGGCAAAAGACCTTCGATGGGAATGGTGGAGCTGAGGGGGATCGAACCCCTGACCTCTTGAATGCCATTCAAGCGCGCTCCCAGCTGCGCCACAGCCCCAAGAACTGTGTAGTCTAATGTCAGTGACCCTCATAGTCAATAGGATAAAAAAAATAATTTATCAAGGCGGCCGGTACCCATTTTTAAAGGGATTTTCACGGATGCGGCAAAAAGTTGGGCCAGATCATTGCTGAACATCAAATGACCTGTTGATAGTAAAAATAAAAGTGTTAGAATTGTCCAGGGTGTGGCTGATGGTAGTAGTGCTCCTAGACGTGGGAATGATCAGCTGTGCCCCTTGTGAAAAAACACACCTCGAAAAAGCTTTGCGTTTCATCGCCATCCAATGTCGCGGATGTCATAGTGGCGCCCAATTCCCTCCGGGTATTTTTCATATGAGTCACGATTGCGATAATTTTACAAATCCAAAATGGACAGGCGTCTTCTCGCGATTAGCCTCGCACAAAACTCTTGTAGGCATAGGGATCATCGCCGCGTTGATGGTTTTGGCCTTCGCCGGCCTGGCGTCGATTGCGATGGAGTACAAAACCATTCTAGCGCTTATCAACACAAGTGGCCGACAACGGATGCTTTCCCAGAAAGCCCTTGCTCTTGAGGAAAACATGATCCTTGTGCGAAATAGCGTCAAGGCAGACCACTTGAGGCATAAATTACTGGATGTGGCTGCACAGATGGAAAAGTCGCACACTGATTTGAGCTGGGGCCTTTCCAAGACTGGCTACTTCACTAATATGAATGAAGTCCAGCGTTTGTTTTATAACGAGCCCAGTTCCGTGGACCGGCGCGTTCTTGATTTTATCTCCAGCATACGCGCGTTTGCAGGTGAGCCTGCCATGGCCATGATACAAGAAAATGTCCACCATCTCCATTTACATGATTCTCTGGACAAGGAGATGTTGCTGGTTTCCCTGGACGCCGTGGTGGCGGGTTTCCAGCGAGCGGGAGAGCGGGGCATTGCGTCGATGAGAAATTACATGGGGATTGTTTTTCTTCTGATTATAGGAACTTTGGCGCTTGAAAGGGCATGGCTGCGAGGGCCGTTTTACACCAGGATGCAGGAGGAGACTGAAAGGCTCAACAGGACGGTGGAGGAACGAACCGCAGAGCTGGCGCGGGCTTACCGGGAGACCAAGGAGGAGATGGCGGTCCGCCTAAAACTGGAGGAAAGCCTGATAGGGAGCGAGCGCGTGCTAGGCATGGTAATCGCGCACCTGCCGGTGATAATCAATGTGTTGGATAAAGGAGGAATATTCATCCTGTCCGAAGGCAGGGGCCTGGATGCGCTGGGCAAGAGTCCAGGAAAATTTGTCGGCGAGTCGATCAGCAATGTGTATGGAGGGGAGGATCAAATCCCTGAGGTATACCGGAAGGCCTTTGAGGGGGCGGCTGGCCACGCCACGGCCCATCAGGGAGGGAGAATGTTTTACACCAGGGTCGAGCCACTATTGGGCTCTAACGGAGCAGTAACCGGCGTCATCAGCGTATCCATGGACATTACTGAGCGGGTGAACGCTGAAAAGGAGGCCCTGATGGCGCAAAAAAGGCTTGCCCACGCGGACAAAATGAAGTCGCTTGGAGCCTTGGTGGCGGGGGTGGCTCACGAGATTAACAATCCCAACAGCTTCATCATGATGAACGTCTCTCTGTTTGAAAGGATTTGGATCAATGCGCAAGAGCATATTGAACATAGTCTGAATCCTGACGATTACCTGATACCTGGTGAAATGCGTATGAGCATGGCCAGTGAAGCGGCCCCTAAGCTGCTGAAGGGAATATACAGCGGCTCGGAGAGGATCAGGGATATTGTGGGAAGGCTGAAAAACTACGCCAGGCAGGATTTCGACTCTCCCAAGACAGACATCAGCTTGAACGATGTCCTGGCATCCGCTCTCCAGTTCACAGGCAACATTCTCCGGGCCAGCACCAGCAACCTATCGCTGGAGTTTGGCGAAGGGCTTCCCCTGATTTACGCAAATTCCACCGAAATCGAGCAAGTGATGGTCAACCTGATCATGAACGCGTGTCAGGCGCTTACCGACACCAACCAGGCTATTTCCATTTGCACATACCATGATCCCGGAGCAAATATGGTGATGGCTACAGTCCGCGATGAAGGGCGCGGGATGCCTGAGGAGGCGCTGGAAAAGGCCACTGAGCCTTTTTTTACAACGAAGATGAAAGGTGGCGGAATTGGGCTGGGGCTTTGGGTATCCTACAATATCATCAGGGAAACTGGCGGCGAGATGGTATTCGACTCAAAAGAGGGTGAATATACGGAAGTGACAATCCAGCTCCCCGCGCTGGGCGCCACGGAAAAAGACCAGGCTTTATAAACTTGATCATGGGGCCACAGTTGGATGGCATGGACTGCCGGTCCCGGCCTTTGGGGGCGCATAACCGGATGATTCACATCACCATGGCGCGGGCCCCACTTTCACATTGCGCTATCTCTTGTCCAACCACCCTCTCAAACTGCTAGAATAGGCGGATTCAAAATCAATCGGCTGATAGGCCGGCGTGGAGGGAAGAGTTGGCAGATAAGTTCACAGTAACGGCCCGAAAGTTTCGGCCCATGACCTTTTCCCAGATGGTTGGGCAGCGCCACATCGTCCGTGCGCTTACCAACGCCCTGGAGAAAAAGAGAATAGGCCACGCGTACCTTTTTTCCGGCACCCGAGGTGTGGGGAAAACCACCACCGCCAGGATTCTGGCCAAAAGCCTTAATTGCAAGTCCGGCCCCACACCGGAGCCATGCCTGGAATGCGACAATTGCATGGAGATCACCGCTGGAAACGCCATGGACGTGATGGAGATAGACGGCGCCTCCAACCGGGGGATAGACAGCATTCGAGAATTACGCGACAGGATAATGTTCACTCCGTCCAAAAGCCGATATAAGGTATACATCATCGACGAAGTGCACCAGATCACCAGGGAGGCGTTCAACGCCCTGCTAAAAACCCTGGAGGAGCCACCGGATTTCGTTGTGTTCATTTTCGCCACCACGGAGCAGGGCAAGGTGCCGGAGACGATCCTGAGCCGATGCCAAAGCTACGAGTTCAAGGCCCTTTCCATGAAGGAGATAGCCGATCATCTGATCCTGATAGCCGAGAAGGAAGGAATCAAGGCCTCTCTATCCGCAGTGGAACTGATCGCCCGAAGAGCCAGGGGATCCATGCGCGACGCGCAGTCCATGTTCGATCAGGCGGAAGCCTACGGCGCCGGCGAGGTGGGTGACGAGGAGGTGAAAACAGCCCTGGGATTGGTGGACAACGCCACCATGTCCACTCTCATGGACGCCGTGACCGCCAGGGATATGGGGGCCCTAATGACCGCAGCTTCCGCCGTGTCCGCCAGTGGAGCGGACCCTGCCGCATTTCTGGAGGATGTGGCGGCCCTGGTGCGGGACATCATGGCGGCCCGACTGGCGCCAGGATCGATGGAAGGCCGGGAGGAGAAAGAACAGGCGAAACTGACCGAATGGGCGATGGCTTTGGAGTATGATGAATTGCAACGATTTTTCAACGTGCTCTCCGACACCATGCGCAACATGAAATATTCCTCCCTGCCCCACCTGACCATGGAGATGGGGCTATTGCGGCTGGGGGCGAAGCGAGGCGTGGCCAGCCTGGACGAGGCCATCGCAGAAGTGGCCAGAGCGCAGGCTCAGGCGGAGAAAGAAGCCGAGGAGGAGCCGTTCCGGTTTCCCATGAACAGCGCTCCGATGGCGGAGCAGGAGGCTAACCTGGCGCCCGCGCCGGAGGATATACAGATGGCCGTCAGCGGGGCGGGTGCGGGACCGGAGGCGCTGCTGGAGGCTTTCAAGGATGCCCGGCCTATTCTCCTGGGTATCATGGACAACGCCACGGTCCAGGTGAAAGGCGAAGTGGTGGTGATAAAAGTCACCGACATGCACAGCCTGGAACAACTGGAAGAACAGGAGCTGAAGGCCACCTTGCAGGTAGTGGCCAGGAGAATGGTCTGCCCCACGGCCAGGGTGGTGGTGGAGTATCACGGAGTAAAAAAAAACTTTGACGACGGCGGCGCCAGGCGCGTCGAGGAGAGGGAACGTTCACTGAAAAAACAGATGGTGGACAGCCCTATAATAAATGAGGCGATGGAGATATTCAGCAACATGGAGGTGGTGGATGTCCAGCCGATCAAAGGGGCGTGAAGCCCGCCGCCATATTAATCTAACATTTAAGGAGAGAAGGATATGAAAGGTTTCGGAAATATGATGCGCCAGGCGCAGCAAGTGCAAAAAAAGCTGGCCGAGGCGCAGGAAGAGCTGAAAACAAAGACCGTCGACGGTGAAGCCGGCCAGGGAAAGGTGAAGACCGTTGTGACCATGGGATATGAGCTAAAATCCGTGACCATAGACAAGGAGCTTCTGGACCCGGAGGACCCGGATACCCTGCAGGACCTTATCACCCTGGCGGTGAATGACGGCCTGGATAAGGCACGCAAAGCCCGCGAGGAGGAACTGGGCAGAGTTTCCGGTGGGCTGTCCGGGATGATCCCCGGATTAGCATAGGGCGTTTTTGATGAAAGGCCCCAAGTCCCTGGATGAGCTGACCGAAACCTTGCAGGAGCTACCCGGAGTGGGACGAAAGACCGCCGAGCGGCTGGCGTTCCACATACTCAAGTCATCTGCCAAAAACGCGAAAAAACTATCCGATGCGATCATAGCCGTAAAGGAGAAAGTGGCGCTCTGCTCGATCTGCTTCTCCATCACGGAGAGTGACCCGTGCGACATCTGCGCAGACCCGCAACGGGATAAATCCATAATCTGTGTGGTGGAGGAGCCGCACGATGTCTACTCCATAGAGAAAGTTGGTGACTTCAAGGGGGTGTACCACGTTCTGATGGGTGTGCTCTCCCCGCTGGAGGGAGTCGGCCCGGAGGAGCTGAAAATCGCCGAGCTTGCGGCCAGGGTGAAGCCGGGAGGCGTGAAGGAAGTGATCGTTGCCACAAATCCGAACATGGAGGGAGAGGCCACCGCCATGTATATCTCAAAAACGCTCGCCCCAATGGCGACACTGGTCACCCGGATCGCCCGGGGATTACCCATGGGAGGGGATCTGGAATACGCCGACGAAATGACCCTGTCCAAGGCGTTATCCGGAAGACAGAAGATATAGGAGTAACCTGCGTCTTGGTCACTAACCGGCTAAACATGCCGATATTCATTCGATATGGATTGGACTGCGCCCCTGAGACCCCGGACCTTCTCCCATTCCGACCGGCGCGCAATACGCCAAAGAGAAGCACGCAAAGGAGCTTTAGGAGCATGGATTTGCGATAAGCATGTCGTCGGCGGGGAATCCGTATGACAACGCGTTTGCCGAATCGTCCTTGAAAACCCTGAAGAAAGAGAAGGTTCATCTGTGGGACTATGAGAGTTTTACCCACATCGTCTAACGCATACCACCGTTCATCCAGAGCGTATGCAACCGAAAGCGGACGCCTCTTGTATCGGCTGCTTGCCGCCTATGGAGTTTGAGGC
>Ga0224496_10000636_pt1 | contig 23903 bp, 18 predicted proteins | sample SF_Jul11_sed_USG_2_FD_168127 | JGI IMG/M metagenome (GOLD analysis project Ga0224496, IMG submission 168127) | Sediment microbial communities from San Francisco Bay, California, United States - SF_Jul11_sed_USGS_8_1 | ecosystem: Environmental > Aquatic > Marine > Sediment | place: USA...
GCGGCGGTTCGTCCGGCGGCGGCTCGCAAGGCGGTGGCGGATCACCAGCCGGTAGCGTGCCCGGTATCGGTATGCCGGAGATCGGCGGCGGAGCCGGTGGTGCTGGCGGTGCCGGTGCTGGTGCCGGTAGCGAAGGCTGCGCAGACGATGGAATCTCGGGCGGCGGTTTTGGCGGCGGCGCGGGTAGCACGGGCTGTGACCAGGCGGGTGGCGTCGGCCAGTATCCGGGCGACCCGGAGCGCGCGGGAGAGTTGGGCGAAGAATTTGACAAGTCCCTGGGGGACTTTGACGAGGCACTCGGCGAAGAACAACGCGAGGTTCAGTCGGTCGGGCGGAATACAGAAGGCTTTGGCGACGGCTCAGGTGGGTCGGGCGGAACGATCAGCCTGGGTGAGCAGGAAGCAGGGGCGTCCGGTTCGAGCGGTGCCGGCGCTGGCGGTGCTGGCGGGGCTGCCGGAGGCAGTGCTAGCCAGGCTGGCCCCCTGGACGGCATGAGTGATGAGGAAATCCAGGCTCGCACGCCGGAAGATATCGAGGTCAACTCTTTCGAAGACGTCGTTGCACGTCAGCTTCGGGAAGCTGCGCTGGCAGAAGACGACCCGAAGTTACGTGAACGCCTGTGGGAGGAGTACCGCAAGTACACAGGACTTAAATAGGACCAGCGAAAAAAATGACACGTCTGTTAATTACAATTTCGGCTCTGCTGATGCTTACCTCGGGCTGCGCGGTACAGGAAATCGTGATTGCTGAGGAGACTCAGCTGGTGGTTGCGCCCTCATCGATCGACGAAGCGCTGTTGCTCGATGTCGGTATTGTCGAATTTGATCCGCAAATTCCGGAAGATAACGACGTCGGGAAAACCGGCATCTACGAAGATATACGCCGGGCGGAAGCCAAGTACCTTCCTTACCACCTGAAAACGACGCTGCAGGGCACCGGTAATTGGGGTGCGGTCCGTGTTATTCCCTCGGCAAAAGCCTTTACCGATATCATCGTACACGGCGCGATCGACAAGTCAGACGGAGAGTATGTTGAGCTCGAGGTCGTTGTTTCGGATGCCGCTGGACGTCATTGGTTCACACGTACTTATGAAACCCAGACCGGCTTGAGCTCCTACTCGAAGCGGCGTGATCGAAGCCGCGACCCCTATCAAAAAGTGTTCAACGACCTGGCTAACGACATATACGCGCACGCCACGGCCATGGAGGCGAACCAGCTGACGCAGATTCGGCAGGTATCGGAGCTGCAATTTTTCGCGGATATGGCGCCAAGTGTGTACAACGACTATCTGAGCAGCGACAAAGACGGGGTTGTATCCGTCGTTCGCTTGCCCGCCGAGAACGATCCATCCGTTGCGCGCATGCGCCAGATACGTGAACGCGATCGATTGGTCGTCGACACCCTGAATGAGCACTACGCGAACTTCTATTACGGCATCGCTATTCCTTACAACAGCTGGCGCAAGACGTCCCGGGCCGAGACGGTGAAATATCGCCAGGAAAAGCGTTCCGCGGCATTGCAGGCTGTGGTCGGCGTTGTCGTGCTTGCAGGTTCCACACAGATTGATACCAATGGTTCGAGTAGCAGAAACACCAATAACATTAACCGGGCTCTGCAATACCAGGGCATTACCCGAGGCCTGAATACGGTCTTCGGCGCATTACAGCGCAACCGCGAAGCCGGTCTGCATCTCGATGCCATTGCGGAGCTGTCCGAATCTTTCGGTAACGAGGCGGCGCCGATGGTTGTCAATATCGAAGGTCAGGAGCGTCGACTCACCGGAACTGCGGAAGCCCAATACGAAAGCTGGCGGCGCTTGCTCAAGGAAATTCACGAAGCGGAAACCGGCTTTACGTCATCCGTCGAAGTTGGTGCGCCGGCACGAGCGCCGGAACCAACAAGTTAAACCGGACAGGACACTAGTCCCACCTATGCTCGAACTCAAACCAGGCATTCAGTTAGCCGATCGATACACGCTCGGGCGACGCCTGGGCGGTGACGGCAAGACACAAACGTGGCTTGCGAAGGACCGACTGACGAAAGCATCCGTTGTCCTCAAGATTGCTCCGGGCGACGCCGAAAGCACGGCGGCACTGCGAGCCGAATGGCAGGCGAGCATTCGGCTGATGCATGCGCATATCGTTCGGGTTTTTGAGTTCCATGCGGATCAAGAAGTTGCTTTCTTCAGCCAGCAGTTCATCGATGGCCCTACGCTTGGGGCGCTGACAGGGCTTGATGCGTCCGAGGTTCTGGGTCCCGTTGGTCTGTTGGTTGATGCTTTGCGCTACGTCCATGACAAGGGCCTGGTGCATCGCGATATCAAGGCATCCAATGTTCTGATCGATGCCAACGGGGCTCCTTACCTTTCTGATTTCGGTGTCTCGTGCCCGATTGGGCACACGCGCTCAGGTGGATCACTCGTCGGTCAAAGCCCGCAATCATTGCGTGGCGAACCGGCGTCGCCGGCTGACGATATTTTCGCGCTGGGTAGCCTGGTTTTCGAATTGCTGTCCGGTCGCCCGCCGTGGTCCGAGACCAACATGGCGGACGATATTGCCAATCTGCGTTTGGCAAACCTGAGTGCAGCTAATGGAGTGCCACTGCCAGACGCGGTTGTCGACCTTGTGACGCAGATGCTCGACAAGGATTCGAGCAAGCGTCCCAGTGCGCACGAGGTTGCCGACAGGCTGCGCGTGGCAGGATTCGCGCCTGCCATTGCGAGTGTCCGCGGCGCCGCAGCGCCGGTACTCGACGATGAGACGATACAGTCGGTTAAGTCAGTACACCCACAAGCTCGCTCGTATCCTGAATCGGCGCGAGAGGCACCTGCGGAAACAAAGGGCCTGCAACCGAAGACGGTCGGCATCGCTCTTGGCGTGCTGGTCATCGTCCTGATATTAGTCGTTTTTGTTTTGCCGGATAACGTCTCGAGAACACCGGGGACCCGTAGCGAGGCGCCCGAAGTTATCGTTGATGCAAATGATCCCGAGATCCCGGTTGTCGTTGGCAATGACCGGGCGAAAGTCTATGTCGACCCTGAAGTTAGAAAGCGCGTTAAAGGCTTGCAAGATGCCCCGACGCGCAAACTCGAAGACGACGAGGACATTACTTTCTCCGAGAACTCCGCCGACTACAGCGGGCTGGATGCCGCGGGTCGTGCGAGACTCAGCGCCGAGTCCACCTTGGGTGAGCTGCTGTCAGCACTGGAGATCCTGGAAGGCCGCGGCGTCGAGCGATGGGCAATCACCGAACACCGTGCCGCGCGCCAGATGTATGCGGACGGTGATAAGGCGTACCTTGAAAAGGACTATGTGTACGCCGAGGAATTGTACCTCGGCGCATTGACGGTTCTCGAACCGCTCTACGCAAGAATAGAACCGGCTTTTGAAAAAGCCTATGCGGAAGCGGTGGCGGCTTTCGAGGCGGGCGACTGGTCGCAGGCACTCAGTGCATACGAACTGGCAGTTGCCATTACGCCCAGCCATGCGGATGCCATCGCCGGCTACCAGCGCACACGCAATCTCGAAACCGTGTTAGGCCTGGTCGAGCAGGGCGTTGAGTATGAGGAGGATCTAGAGCTGGATGCCGCGCTGAGCAGCTTCGAGCGAGCCGCTGAAATTGATCCCCTGTGGCAGCCGGCTCAGGATGGCATACAGCGCGTGGAAAGAACGCGGACCGAGATCGAATTTGATACACGGATGAGCGAAGGATTTGAAGCCATTGCCAATGGCGATTTTCTCGCGGCGCGGGCCGCATTTCGTGTTGCGCAAAAACTCATCCCGGAATCGACGGAACCGGCGGACGGCTTGCTGCAGGTGGACCAGGGTTTGCGCCTGCAGGACATCAATACGCTGGAGCGGGAGGCGCTGGCCCTCGAGGCGGACGAGCATTGGGTTGCCGTCGTGCAGACCTATGAGGAAATCCTGAAAGTGGATAACACGCTGTCCTTCGCGCGCGACGGTCTCGCGCGCGGTCGTGAAATGAGCGCCTTGCACGCGAAGCTGGACAGCATGATCGCGGAGCCGGATCGGCTCAGCGTGCCGTCGGTAATGGACGAAGCGACGAAACTGGTCGTCAGCATTACGATCCGGCCGGACGTTGGACCGCGGCTCGCCGAGCAGCGTGATGAATTGTCGCGATTGCTGAAGCGCGCGGCGACGCCGCTTACGGTACCCATCGTATCCGACAACCAAACTGACGTAATCATCTACAGGGTTGGTAAACTGGGCAACTTCATGCACAAGGAAGTGAGTCTGCGTCCCGGTACGTATATCGCCGTCGGGTCGCGCCCAGGGTTTCGTGATGTGCGCCGTGAGTTCCGCGTTGCACCGGAAATCGAGATGCAGCCGATAATCGTGCAATGCGAGGAACCCATTTGAGTTTCGAAGAACTGGTCATACGGAGCGTTGAAGGGGAGCGACGTTTCGGTAGAGACGAATTGCCCCTGCGTGTCGGTACGGGCAGTGAATGTTCCGTGCGTCTGCCGGGACCGGGTGGTGAGCCTGTCGCCCTGATTGACCTGCTGGATGGCCTGCCTATAGTCCAGCCCGTCGGGCGAAACACTTCGCTGCGCATTAACGACGCCGCGCTGGACGCCAGTCGCCGCCTGGCTGACGGTGATGTGCTCAAGTTCTACGGCAGCGAAGTGAGTGTCAGCGTTTCGGACGCCGGCGTCGTGATCGATGTTCGCCTGGAGGACAGTGCCTATGTGACCCAGGCGCCGGTGGAAGACGACGATGCCACTCGCCTCGTCGACGAATCGATAGCGCCTACGGCATTTCGCAGGGCGGCGGAAACCCAGGCGCAGGCAACGGGAGAGAAACGCAGCTCCCTTAGGTATTTCGTTGCTGCCGGCCTGTTCCTGTTGTTGTCGATGTCGTTTCTTCTGTTCACGTCCAAATCGGTCGAGTTCGATATCGATCCGGCGGATCCCGACAGCTTCAATATTGACGGCGGCTGGTTCCGCCTGCCAATAGGCGATCGCGTCCTGTTGCGTACTGGCAATTACACCGTGAAGGTGGAAAGGATCGGCTACTACGATATTGCGCAGACTTTTGTCGTCGGCGATGAGCCCGCGATGACGGTGCGACTGCGCATGCGCAAAAAGCCGGGCCGGTTGCTGGTCGCCACTGAACCGGCGACGGAAGCGCTGGTGACGGTCGACGAATCCCTGGTCGGCAAGGCACCGTATGGCCCCCTCGAACTGGAGCCCGGCGACCATACGGTCCGCGTCGAGTCGGACAGGTTCTTGCCGTACTCGGATATCGTCAGTATCGCGGGGCTGGATCGGCTGCAGAGTCTGCACGTGCAACTTACGCCACGCTGGGCAGAGGTTGAAGTGCGATCGGAACCGGAAGGCGCGACGATCCTGTCAGGCGACGACGAGGTCGGTATCACGCCAGCGACCATCCAGCTGCTGGAAGGCACCCATGACCTGACAGTCGTCAAGGATGGATTCAGCGCCTGGGATGGAAAAGTCGTTGCCGAGCCGAACGTCAGCCAGTCCCTGCCGTTGATTCGCCTGGCGGCCGCGAACGCCAGGCTGCAGGTCAATACGATTCCCCGCGCCGCCAATATCACAGTCAATGGCCGTTATCGCGGCCAGTCACCGTTGACACTGTCGCTGTCACCTGACGTGACCTACGAAATAGGCATGTCGAAAGCCGGCTACGGGGTAACGAGCCGAAACGTGCGACTCCAGTCGGCAGCCAGCGAGTCCATCACCGTGGACCTGACCGCACGCGTCGGTACGGTGACGGTAAATGTTGACCCCTCCGACGCGACCGTTTATGTCGACGGCAGCCCGCGCGGCAGCGGAAACACGATCTTGCGTTTGAGTTCGGCACCGCATCGTATTGAGGTTAAACGGCAGGGATTCAGGGACTGGTCGGAAACAATTACGCCGCGGCCCGGCTACCCGCAAACACTCACGGCGCGTTTGCGTTCGCTGGCGGCGATAGCGCGAGACTCCGTCGCGAGAACAGAAGAGACCGCCGCTGGTCAGACCTTGCGGCGTGTTGAACCAGGTACTTTCTCAATGGGCGCGTCGCGTGCTGAAACTGGGCGGCGCGCCAATGAAGTCATTCGGCCGGTGACAATTTCAGCGCCCTACATGATCAGCATTCACGAAGTCACGAACAAACAGTTTGCTGAATTCAGGCAGAACCATGATTCCGGCGCGAGTGTCCACGCATCGCTCGCGGCGGACAACAACCCGGTGGCGAACGTGACCTGGGCCGACGCTGTGCAATACTGCAACTGGCTAAGCAAAAAAGAAGGACGGCTGCCGGCCTACAAGCAGGAATTCGGCCAATGGGTTCCGGTTTACCCGTTTACCGACGGCTACCGGCTGCCGACAGAAGCCGAATGGGTATGGGCAATGCGCTACGCCGAGCAGCCGTTGCCGCGCAAATTCCCCTGGGGTAAAGCTTGGCCGCCACCCGAAGGCAGTGGAAATTTTGCGGACGCAAATGCCCGTAGCCTCGCCCCGTCGATCATCCCGAAGTACGATGACGGCTATGCGTCGACGGCGCCGGTCGGCAGTTTCCCGGCGAATCCGATCGGGATCTTCGACGGTGGCGGTAACGTCGCGGAATGGGTAAATGACTGGTACACCGTTCCGACGCCCGGCATCACTGAGCCGGAAGTCGATCCGGTCGGTCCGGCGCGCGGTACCAGCCGGGTGATCCGCGGCTCCAGCTGGCGGCATGCCGGAGTAACTGAATTGCGGCTCAGCTACCGGGATTACGGTTCGGAACCCCGTGTCGACCTTGGATTCCGTGTGGCACGAAACGCGGACTAACTATTCATGGCTTTCCATGTCAGATAAGTAACACCACAATGAGACGGGTAAACAGGAGATCCGCTATGCACCGACTACTCTTACTGGCCATGATTGCTACCGTGGGCGCCGTCAGCGCGCAGGATACTTCCACGGACGATCAGCCTTCCAGCGATCCGGCACCGGCCACTACGGCGGAGACTGTCGAGGGCGTCAGCGACGAAGTACTCAGCAGTCAGGATGATCACATCGATGATGACGAAGATGTGTTCAAACCCACCGATGTGGTTTCTTACGCGCAGTCCGTTCCGTTTCCCGTTGATATCTGAAGCAGCACCACCGAGTCATATGTTATGAAAAAGAAGAACATTCCCGTTGAGTTCGTCTACCAGCTATTCGCGCTGATCATCGCGATCATTATCGTGCATGCGTTTTACGTATCGATCGTACGCCCAACGGCGGCGCAGGTCATCGAGGAGCAGAACATGCTGGCTCAAGCCGACACGAATTATGTTCGTGAGCGCAGTGTCTGGGTGCTCGTCAAGGACTTCGAGCAGGAGTCGTGCTTTATCCTGATGTTCTGGGCGCTGGCGATCATGGGGTACAAAGCAGTTAGGCTCGGGCATGAGCGGCGCCTGCTCGACGTCGACCTGGTCCCTGTCGCCGAAGGCATGCGGATACTGCCTGAAGACACGCGCGAGTTTGCGCGCCAGGTGCAGGCATTGCCGGAGGACAGGCAACTGATGCTGTTGCCGAGAGCGTTGCTGAATGCGCTGCGCCGTTTTAGTTCAACCCGAAATATTCAGGACGTGGCCAGCAGCACGCACACAATATGCGAGTCGGAAGCCGAGCGCCTCGAGTCCGAGCTCGCAATGATTCGATATATATCGTGGGCAATTCCGTCCATCGGATTTATCGGCACAGTGCGTGGTATCGGCGAGGCGTTGGCGCAGGCCGACAAGGCCGTAAAAGGCGATATTGCCGGCGTTACTCAAAGCCTGGGCGTTGCGTTTAACTCCACGTTCATTGCATTGTTGATCAGTATTTTCCTGATGTTCCTGGTGCATCAGCTGCAGTTGATGCAGGAAAGACTCGTCTACGATACAGAGTCCTATTGCGACGAAAAAGTCATCCGACATTTGAAGGCAGACTAGTAGCGGCGATGGTGATGTTGGCGGCACACTTAAACGATGCAGGCATTCAGGTCGTTAACGACCTGAAGATCCTGTACCAGGAACCCGGGTTCGCGTTACTGGAAGACACTCTGCTCGTCACGGGTGCCCGTGCATACGCGAACGCCAGTTTGCAGCCGCGCCGCATCCAGAATCACTTCTGGTCGGAATTGCATACCGATCCGTTGCCGGACAAGCGTTTTCATCACTTGAGCACTGCCGATCTGGTGAGCCGGCAGCTTGAAGACATCTGGAAACGCGTTGCAAAAGACGGCGACGAGCTGGCGATTGCGGTGCCGGCTTACATGAAAAACGAGAACCTGGGCCTCCTCCTGGGAATCGCATCCGAGCTCAATATCCCGATCGTCGCAATGGCGGACGCGGCGGTATGCGCCACGCGACGCCACTACGAACATGCCGTTCCGGCACACATCGATATCAGCCTTCATGCGAGCCTGCTGACGCGATTGTCGCAGGAAGGTCAGGCGCAGGTGGATCGCAGTGTCGTCGTCGAGGACAATGGCATCCTGCGCCTGCTCGAGGCCTGGCTGAAAGTCATCGCGGAGGCCTTTGTGCAGCAGTCACGATTCGACCCGCTGCACACGGCAGAAACCGAACAGACGCTGCGTGACCGGATGCCGGACTGGCTGCGCACAGCGTCCGGTTCGCAGAAGGTTGCGGTCGATGTTGAACATCGTGGCATGACGCATCGCGCCGAGATCGAGTCGCTGGAGTTCGTGGCTGCCGCCGCACCCGTTTACCAGGCGATAGTGAACAGCTTGCGCGCTTTGTTTCGGTCGGAAGAAACCCCCGCCATACAGCTATCGGCGCGCGCCGGAAGTTTGCCGGGACTGGCCGAAACGCTGAAGACCCGCGTCGGTGGGGAAGTATTCCTGCTCGAGACGGGAGCAACAGCCCGCGGCCTGATCCACCGCTGCAAAGCGACGCGGCAAAGTGGCGGCCTGACCTTGTCTCGCCACATGCCCTGGGATCAATCGCCTGTGAACGTAGTCACCGGCGATGCTGGCCGCAATGGTGGCAAACCGACACACCTGTTGTTCGGCCACAATGCCTACAGTCTGCAGGGCCGGCCACTGGTACTCGGTTCGCAGGTGGCCGAAACCGAACGCTGGCTTGATCTGCAGCAGGAAATGCCAGGTGTGTCGCGCCGACACTGTGTCTTTAGCGCGGACAACGGGCAATACGTAGTAACAGATCACAGTCGTTACGGGACCTTTTTGAATGGACATCGAATCGATGGTTCTGCCGTGCTGCAAACGGGTGACCTGATCCGCATCGGCACACCCGGCTTCGAATTGCGATTGATTGCCGTGGAGTCATCCGATGGCACGTAAACGTCGTTCCGGCGAAATCTTCAGCATGTCGTTCCTGGACTGCATGAGCTGCGGCTTTGGTGCGGTCATCCTGTTCTTCATGATCATCAATGCGCAGAGCAAAGTGCCAACGGACGATCAGACCAAAGCGTTGCAGGCGGAAACTGATCGGCTGGAGATTGAAGTACTGGAAGGACGCAAGAACCTGGCGCTGGCGCGTACCTCGATACAGAAGCTGGAGACCGAAGAGGAAGAGGCAAGCGATCAGATCTCGATCATCAAAGCCCTGATCGCCGAGTTGCAGGCGGAGTTGGCAAAGTACGACGAAGATACGCTCGCCAATATCCAGGCGATCGAGAAACTGCAGAGCGACATCAAGTCGCTGGAAGAAGAAGTCAAACGGCTGATGGCCCTCAAAAGAGAACAGGATGCGTTAGGACAGCGCGTGCGCTCATTTAAAGGCGAGGGTGATCGACAGTACCTGACCGGACTGAAGCTCGGCGGCGAGCGGACATTGATCCTGGTCGATCGCTCTTCAAGCATGTTGCACGAGACGATCGTTAACATCATCCGCCGCAGAGGCCTGCCTGAGTCCGAACAATTACTGTCGAGAAAGTGGCGGCAGGTTGTCGCCAGCGTCGATTGGCTGACGTCACAGTTCAGGGCTGACAGCCAATACCAGATCTACATGTTCAACAATGTCACCGTGCCGGTAATCAAAGGTACCGAAGGTCTTTGGCTCAAGGCTGACGATGGCGAGCAGATCAACGACGCAATAAATACCTTGCGTCGAACAGTGCCCAAGGAAGGCACCAATATGTATTCCGCGTTCCAGGTCATCCGCGATATGAATCCGCGGCCGGATAACGTGATTCTGCTGACTGACTCTATGCCGACCATGGACGCCGCGACGTCGACCAAGTCCGTCATACTGGCGGGTGAGCGACTGAATTTGTTCACGGCAGCGGTGCAGCTGATTCCGAGTGGAATTCCCGTCAACATCATGCTGTATCCGATGGAAGGCGATGCCCAGGCTTCGGTTTCTTTCTGGGCACTGGCACTGAAGACGCGCGGGTCGTTTATCAGCGTCAGTCACGATTGGCCCTAGATTGGATGTGAATGGCTAATGGCAAAAAGACGCAGAGACATAGAAGCATTCAGCCTGTCGTTCCTCGACTGCATTTGCTGTGGTTTTGGCGCAATCATCCTGTTGCTCGTGTTGAGCAAAATTTACGAGCCTGTCGTCGTCGAAGAGGCCGACAGGAACCTGCAGCAGCTGATAGCACTATTGCAGAAGGAATTGTTCGAGATTCGCGGGACGTCGACGGTTCTCGACCGGACGCTTCGCGAAGTCAAGGAGGATACGCGGGCGACGAAAGTGCAACTCGGTGAACTTCAGGGTGACTTGCGCAAGATCCAGGGGCAGTACAAGGCCAGCAAGGAAAACGAGGACGAGACGATCGACGTTGGTGAGCTGCAGGCGGCACGACAACGTTTGTCGGAAGAGCAAAAGCGACTGCGTCCGTATTACCGCAGGCCCGATGAAGATGCGGTAGCCGGCATCCCCGTCGATAGCGAATACATCATCTTCGTTATCGATACCTCCGGCAGTATGCTCGACAGAAGCTGGACGCTGGCGCAGAGGATGGTGCGGGAAACGCTGGATGCGTACCCCAAGGTGAAGGGCATCCAGGTCATGAACGACGACGGCCTGTATATGTTCCGGGAATACGCGGGACGCTGGATGGACGACTCGCCGGGCCGTCGCCAGGCGATCGTCTCCCGAATGAGCTCCTGGAACGCGACCAGCGACAGTAACCCTGTTAACGGTATCGAAGCTGCCATCCGCGATTTTCGGGCCGATGACAAGAAAATCAGCATTTACGTTTTCGGCGACGACTACCAGGGCGTGCGCAGCATCGACCAGGCGATGGCCGCCATCGAAAGGCTAAACCGGCCGGGGCCCGACGGCGAACGACTCGTCAGGATACACGGAGTGGGATTCCCGGGACGCTTCGGCAGCAGTGCGGTGCCCAGCACGGCAGCGAGTTTTGCGACCTTCATGCGCGCCGTATGCGCGACGCATGGCGGTACCTTCGTGGCCCTGAGCGGCGGTTGATGCCCGCCGCCACTTTTCATCACAATTGATCGCCAGCATTCCACCTTCGAGACCTTTCGCGACCGTTATTGCACGGTGTAATTGATTCCGAAACCGGCCACTTGCGGCCAAAAAATCGGAGGAATCAATCATGCGTATCAAAACTATTATCGCCACAGCTGCGGTCCTGGCTCTCGGCACACAATCGGCGCTGGCCGCGTCGTCATCCAGGGAGGAAAATATTGGCGTCGGTGCAGGCGCGGTGGTCGGCGCACTTGCGGGTGGACCGGTCGGCTTCATCATTGGCGCGGCGGTTGGTGCGAAGCTGGGGGACACGGCCCACAAGAAGTCCGAGCGTATCGATACTCTGCAAAGCGAATTACAGGTATCCCGGCAGTCTGTTGCAGTGCTGGAACGTGACGTCGATGAACTGAATAGCGAAGTCCAGCAGCTGCAAAGTCTTGCGCGCCCGGAACTCGTCAGCCTCATGCAGGCCGGCATCGATATGGATCTTTTGTTCCGTACCGACGAGTTCGCTCTGAGCGATACGACCGGCGACCGCCTCGCACAGCTGGCCGCGAGTCTCGCCGGCATGAAAGGCGTCATGATCCAGTTGGACGGATTTGCGGACGAGCGGGGCGACGAAGCTTACAACCATGCATTGTCGGAAAAACGCGTTGACTACGTTCGCGAGCTTTTCATCGCTGCCGGCGTGCATCCCACGCGCATCAATACGTCGGCACACGGTGAGTCAGTGGCGGAGGTCCAGAATCTGGACAGCTATGCGCTGGAACGCCGCGTCAGCGTCAAGCTGTTCATCGACAACTCACCGTCTCTGGCATCGAATCCGCGTTAGGCATTCATTTTCCCTGTGACTCCATTCGAGTCTCCGCCTGGGCCGGCCTGTAAAGGGTCGGCCCTTTTTTTGTAGCGAATTTTCCTGGTCGTTGCTAGTGTCACGTCCTGGACCTAATCGGAGCGAACCGTGTCAGATGACCTTGCGAATCGTAGTTGTAAACCCTGCGAGGGCGGTGTTCCCGCTTTGAGTGCCGAACAGGCTGTTGAGTTGAAGGAAGCGCTGCATGCGGACTGGTCTTTTGTCGACGACGGGACGACTTTGTCCCGCACGTTCCGATTTCCCGCCTACAGCCGCAGCCTGGGATTTGCCAATGCCGTTGCCTGGATTGCGATTGTCGAGGGCCATCACCCGGACATGATCGTCCGTTACGGATCCTGCACGGTCAACTACACGACGCACGCCATCGGGGGCTTGTCCGACAACGATTTCATTTGCGCAGCGAAGATTGATCGGCTCGTAGAGGCGAGTACCTGATGGTTGAGGCATCCGACATCGAGCGAGCCGCTGAGCGCCTGGATGGCGTCAGCGTTCGTACCCCGCTCCTGCGAAATTTTGAGCTCGACCAGATTGCAGGTGGCACGGTATTGATCAAGCCCGAGAGCCTGCAGGTTACGGGCTCATTCAAAATTCGCGGGGCCTACAATCGACTGAGCCAGCTGACTCCGGATCAGGCAGCTAACGGTGTCGTAGCCTGGTCGTCCGGGAATCACGCCCAGGGCGTCGCCGCGGCGGGGGCGATGCTCGGAATTCGTACTACGATCGTGATGCCCGAGGACGCGCCGACGGCGAAACTCGAAAACACGCGGCGCCTGGGTGGCGAAGTGGTGACTTACGATCGCTACACCGGCGATCGCGAGGCGATAGCCCGCAAGATCGCTGCGGAACGCGATGCGGCACTCGTACCGTCGTATGACCATGAACACATCATTGCTGGCCAGGGCACCGTTGGCCTCGAAATAGCGGAAGATGCAGTCGCTCTCGGTTTTCCGCCAGCGCAGGTTTTGATTCCCTGCGGCGGCGGCGGTTTGTCATCGGGCTGTGCGCTGGCACTCAAATCCCGGTTGCCCGACATACAGGTTTATGCGGTTGAGCCGGCAGACTTTGACGACACAGCCAGGTCGTTTGCCCGTGGCGAGCGTGTCCGCATTGACGACACTGCAAGGTCTATCTGCGATGCGCTGCAAACGTCGATGCCCGGGGTGCTGACTTTCGAGATTAATCAGCGGCTGCTTGCCGGCGTGCTGACCGTCAGCGATGAGGAAGTGCGTGCCGCGATTCGTTTTGCTTTCAGGAACCTGAAGCTTGTCATCGAGCCCGGCGGCGCAGTGGCCCTGGCGGCGGTTCTGTCAGGGAAAGTTGCTACGAAGGGCAAAACGACTGTAGTGGTCGTGAGCGGCGGCAATATCGACGTCGCAATGTTCGCGGAGATTCAGGCCGAACCGAAGTGAGCGCGACGCAATAAAGTTTGTGCAGCCGATGGTGCTTTGTTGGTCGACAATGTGGCTGCAGATTCACGCCGGCGTTGCGGCCAGGCGTCTAGCCAACTGACGATCTTCTCAATCTGTACGACATCGGGTTTTACGCGCGACCTTGGCATCTCACATACCCCAATGCCTTGCTCAGCGGAACGAACGAAATTCTGCGAGTCGCGCAGTACTGCAATGATTGGTATGCCCAATGAGTCGAGAAAACGCATCAACTTGGCGAGGCTTTTCGTGTTCTTGCGTGTCCGGTTTGCGATGACCGCAAGTTTGCGATCACGTCTGTCGACTTTGGCGACCAGTAACAGGTCGGCGATACATCGTGACGCCGCGTGAATGTCCATCAAGGATGGCAATACCGGTACCAGGATGCTCGTCGAGTCGCGCGTCAGTTCACGCAGTTCGTCGTGGCCGACGCTGGCGGGCGAATCAATCAGCAGGGTGTCAGTTTCACCTGGCACACGGAGCTGCCAGCTGCGCGTCGCCTGCATGGAATTCTTGTAGGCGGCGATACCGTGAATTTTTGGTAAATCGGCAGAGCGTCGATCGAGCCAACCCATCGTCGATCCTTGCGGGTCGTAGTCCATGACGGCCGGGGTAGTGCCGCGCGCGGCATAGCAGGCTGCAAGATTGGTGGCCAGCGTTGACTTCCCGCATCCTCCCTTGGGATTGAGGATGACGATCCTGTTGAGCTTGTCTTGTCGCGGCGTTGTCAGCATGTTCCGAATGTCACCCATTTTCCCCGGGGTTTCCTTGTACCAGTTCACATAATACTGGAATACACCCGAATCAGCTAAGTGGTTTGGACGCTCGGCGGTCCTTTGATACTAGCGCAGGAGCGCCGCCGAGGTAGTCAGGATGGACCCGTCGACACTGCCGTTACCGCTATTTCCGCGGACCAGTTTACCGACGACCCGTACGGCTACCGTGATAGCACTCACAATATTCCGCTAGCCGGATTATGTCTTGTGTTCCTGCGAATGCAGGAATCGGCGTACCTGTCGCAACCAGAGGCAGTTTTCGCAGCCGCAGCCCCGCGGGTGGCCAGCGCTGTAATTGGCTTGCAGGTAGTCGGCGGCCCGGGTTAACGCATTTAGCAGGCTCGACAAGGGATCGTCGGGAGAAGGCGGCTCTCGGGTTAATCTGAGCCAATGACAGGCCTCGCCGAAAACGCAGGTTGTGCATACTTCGGCCGAAGCGGCGTAGATACCCTGGTGATGGCAGTCTGTGAAGTCAACATCGCGTTCGATGATCCAGCGGGGGTAATCGAGGAGGCTCTCGACGTAGCCCGTCAATGTTCGGGCGCTGCGTCCGGTGTGGGTTGTCATGGCAGGCTCCACTTCGCAAGCACCCTATGCAAAAGGTTCTTCGACAGGCAATTCTGGCTTCTACCTACGCGTCGGTTGCTGCACTCCCGGTGTCGCAGCAGATCGTTGCTCATTTGCAACATATCTGGAAAATATCTATGTGCGTTTAGGCTCTTGCATTTACTTTATTGTGGTGATTCTGAATCATTGGGATGACAGGCAGCCGCGTTATCCCCACGATGGCCCGGCCATGCATCTGCAGAAGGCAAGCCGAGAAACAGAACATTAAGGGGTATGAGCAGACTTTGTACACTTCAATGACAGACTTTCTTGCAAACGATTGCGGCCAAGGAGGCCTTTAGCAGAAGCGGGTCCGCTCAGAACATCTCGCTCGGCCCCGGCGTCTCATCGCTGGGTTTCGAGCGGCTCTTGATGAAATCGCCCGTAATCATGTTTTCATAGCTCTGCCCGGGGCCAACCATTGGATACACACCGGCGTCGGGATCGATAACGACCTCGAGAAAAGCGGGACCTTTAAAGTCCATAAACTCACGAATCACCGCGGGCAGTTGATTCCTGTCGTCGAGTCGTTTTGCGAACTTGAATCCATCTGCCTCGGCAGCTTTGACGAAGTCCTTTAGGTGCAGCGATTTGTCGCTACCCGACATGCGCCCGTCGAAATACAACTTTTGCCACTGTCGAACCATACCGTCGCCACGGTTGTTCATGACGACAACCTTGACGGGCTGATTGTAGGTCGTCGCTGTCTCCAGTTCGCCAATATTCATACGGATGCTGGCGTCACCGTCGATATCAATGACAACGCGGTTCGGTTGCGCGAATTGCGCGCCGATAGCGGCCGGCAGTCCAAAGCCCATCGTTCCCATGCTGCCGGACGTCAGCCAGAGCCGCGGTTCCCGGAAGTCGAAATACTGCGCAGCCCACATCTGGTGCTGACCCACACCGGTGCTGATGATCGCTTCGCCTTTTGAGTGTTTATTAATCTCTTCGATCACGGCGTAGGGTTGAATCAGTTCGCTGTCGCGATCGTAATTCATAGCGTACTCGCTTTTGAGCGCGGCAATTTCATCGTGCCAGGTATCAAAAGTCTTCTTGAACTTGATGCGGCGACCGTACTCGAGAATATCCGTGAGGTCGGTCTGCAAGATGCCGACGTGGTGCCACGTAACGCGTTTGACTTTACCGATTTCGGCGGAATCGACGTCGAATTGCGCAATGTTTTTCGCTCTCGGGCTGAATTTCACGGGATTGCCTGCAACCCGATCGTCGAAGCGTGCACCGATAGTAATCAAGAAATCACAATCCTCGACAGCATAGTTCGCTGAAGCAACGCCGTGCATGCCCAGCATGTGCAGAGCCAACGGATGTTTGGTGTCGCTGGCGCCAAGCGCCATCAATGTTGTCGTTACCGGAATACCGTATTCATTGGCGAGATGACGCATCGCTTTGCTGGCATTCGCATTGATTACGCCACCGCCGGCATAAATCAGCGGCCGCTCGGATTCCGACAACATGGTGTAGAAGCGTTCGCAGGCGTTACTGCTCAGTCGATTCTGCGTGACATTGGCAAGACGTCGTCGATAGCCGTGCAGTGGCAATACACCCCGTCCCTTGAATTCGCCCTGCCAGTTCTGCACATCCTTCGGGATGTCGACAACGACCGGGCCCGGGCGACCTGTGCGGGCCAGTTCAAATGCACTACGCACAGTCGCTTCAAGTTGTTCGGGATCTGTAACCAGGAACACGTGCTTCGCAACCGAGCCCATGATTGCGGCGACCGGCGCTTCCTGAAATGCATCCGTACCTATTGCCGCGGTCGGAACCTGGCCGCAAATCACGACCAATGGAACGGAATCGGCCATGCTGTCACGCACGGGTGTCACGGTATTGGTAGCGCCAGGACCCGAAGTGACCATGACGACGCCCACTTTGCCGCTCGCACGCGCGTAACCGGCTGCCATGAAACCCGCGCCTTGTTCGTTGGCTGGGACGATCAAGGGCATCGCGGCGGAACCGTCAGCTCGCTTATTAAAGTGGTTGTAACGAAAAACGGCATCGTAGATCGGCAAAATGGCTCCGCCGCTATACCCGAACAGCGTGTCGACGCCTTCATCAGCCAGAACCTGCACGACCGTATCCGCGCCGCTCATCAAATTGCCGGAAAGCGGGTGCCGGTCTACTTCGGCCGTGTTCGACTGCTCATTCATTATTTCGCTGCTTGGTGCGTAAGTTACGGATTTTTCGCGAGTGTTTACTAATTTTCCGGGCATTGCAATACTGGAACTTCTACGCCAACATCCTCGCTGATCATCGATAATTAGTTTCATGCGTAATTCCACTTCGCGGACAGGTCTGAACACACATGCGACACGCTATATCCGTATTACTACAGAATGAAGTCGGCGCCCTGACGCGTATGACCGGGATGTTTTCGTCACGCAGTTACAACATCGAAACTCTCAATGTGGCGCCGACTTACGATCCGCGTGTCTCCCGGGCGACGCTGGTTGTGTCCGGTTCGGATGCTGCGATAGCCCAGCTGAACGCGCAGCTGGCGAAGCTGGTCGATGTCGTCAATATTCACGATATGACACTGGGCGAGCATTTCGAACGCGAATTGGCGATCGTCAAGATCCGGCTCGGTACGGGTGGCCTGACCCGAGTCATGTCGCTCGCCAGGCAATTTGGGGCCGAGATTCTGGACGAGGCGCAGGTCAGCTGCACCTTGCAGCTCACCGGCCGGGTGAAGGAAATCGACGCCTTTGTCGCCGAGGCGGCGGATATCGGCGAGATTTCCGCTGTGGCGCGCAGCGGCACAGTGGCGGTATCAAAGGGCGAAGTGACGCTGACATCATTTGACCGCCAGCATTTGCTCGTACGCTAGCTGGTGGCCGGGTCGGTCCTAGCGAATTATCGTCGCCTGGTCGTCAAGGTCGGGTCCTCGTTACTGGTCGGAGACGATGGCCAGACCAATCGCGTCTGGCTGGAAAAACTCGCCGATGACGTGGCTATGCTTGCGGGCCTCGGCCAGGAAATACTGATTGTCTCCTCGGGCGCAATTGCCATCGGCAGTTCCGTTCTTGGTATTAATAAACGACGGGCACGACTTGAGGACTTGCAGGCTGCAGCAGCGGCCGGCCAGGTGCACTTGGTACACGCCTATCAGGAGGCGCTGCGACGTCACAACATCACTGCGGCACAGGTACTCCTGACACCAGACGACACCGAAGATCGGCGCCGGTTTCTGAACGCGAGAAGAACGCTTGGCGTACTGATCGAGAGGTCCGTCGTGCCGATCATCAACGAGAACGATACAGTCGCGACTGCGGAGATTCGATACGGCGACAATGATCGACTGGCAGCAAGAATCGCGCAGCTCGTCATGGCCGATGCCCTGGTACTTCTGTCGGATGTCGATGGTTTGTATTCCGCGGATCCGGGCGCTCACACAGACGCGAAACATATCCCCGAAGTTACGACGATCAGCAATGCGATCCTGGCGATGGCCGGTGAGACTCGTTCAGATGTCGGTACCGGCGGAATGGCGACCAAAGTCCAGGCGGCGAGCATCGCGACCCACGCGGGTTGTGCGACGATCATTGCAAGCGGCGTGATCGATAATCCGCTGCGAGCGCTGAATGACGGTGCGCGCTGCACGATATTCCGCGCTACGGCGTCACCGTCCGCTGCACGCAAACAATGGCTGGCCGGAGCCCTGGAGGTACGCGGTGAACTGCAGCTCGACGACGGTGCAGTGCGCGCCCTCGGCGATGGCGGCAGCTTGTTGTCAGTCGGTGTTACGTCCGTGGTCGGCAACTTTGGCCGAGGTGATGTGGTCTCACTGATGGACGCATCCGGCAAGCCGATAGGGCGCGGACTCGCTGAGTACTCTGCTGACGAGGCGAGACGTTTGCTGGGATGCCGGTCCGATAAAATCGAAGCCGTACTCGGCTACCGCGGAAGAGACAGCATGGTACATCGTGATGAACTGGTATTGTTCGACTGACGGCATGGACATCGCAAAAGAAATGACGGCTATTGGTGTCGCAGCGCGAGCAGCGTCAATCCTGCTCGGCGGCACAGGTGCCGTGCAACGTGACCTGGCGCTATGCAAGGCGGCCGCGGCACTGCGCGCGAACGTCGCCGCAATTCAGGCCGCCAACGACGACGACCTGTCGGCAGCGAAGAGTCGAGGAATGAGTGCGGCAATGCTCGATCGTCTGAAACTGGATGCCGAGCGAATTGAGGCGATGGCAACGGGCCTCGAGACGGTCGCAAAACTGCCGGATCCCGTTGGACGGATCCTGGCCGAGTGGGATCGTCCTAACGGCCTCAGGATCCAGCGTGTCGCGGTACCGCTGGGTGTGATCGGTATCATTTACGAGAGTCGCCCGAACGTGACGGCCGATGCAGCCGCGCTTTGTCTTAAATCCGGTAACGCCGTCATCCTGCGCGGTGGCTCCGAAAGTTTTCACTCCAGTCGTGCGATCCACCGCTGTTTGCAAGAAGGACTGGACGCGGCGGGCATCAGCAGCGACAGCATTCAAATGGTGCCCACCAGCGATCGCGCCGCCGTAGGATTTCTGTTGTCCTCGATGGCGAAATGGGTCGATGTCATCGTTCCTCGTGGTGGAAAAAGTCTGATCAAACGCGTGCAGGACGAAGCGCGCGTGCCGGTCATCGGTCATCTCGAAGGGATCTGTCACGTGTATCTGCATTCGTCCGCCGATGCGGATGTCGCACGCAGGGTTGTGTTGAATGCCAAGATGCGACGCACAGGAGTATGCGGCGCGGCCGAAACCGTCCTGGTCGACGCATGCGTCGCCGATCAAATCCTGCCTGGCGTATGCGAGGCGCTGCTTGAAGCCGGTTGTGAAATACGCGGTGATGACAGGGTGCTATCCATTGTTCCCGCGGCTATTCGCGCAATCGAGGAAGACTGGTCCACGGAGTATCTGGATGCAATCATCTCGATACGAGTAGTGGAGGATATTGACGCCGCGATGCAACATATTGCCCATTACGGATCGGGACACACCGAAAGCATCGTCGCAAGCGATGCGGAAGCCGCAGAAAAGTTTCTTCGTACTGTCGATAGCGCGATAGTCCTGCACAACGCATCGACGCAGTTCGCCGATGGCGGCGAGTTTGGTATGGGAGCGGAGATCGGGATTGCGACGGGCCGCATCCACGCTCGCGGCCCCGTCGGTGCCGAACAATTGACCAGCTACAAGTACGTCGTGCGAGGCGATGGCCAGGTGAGACCCTGATGGCGTCGAAACAGGCACGCTACGATCTTGCGGTGATCGGCGCAGGAATAAACGGTGCCGGAATTGCGCGTGATGCGGCCATGCGCGGCCTGCGCGTGATTATTCTCGACAAGAACGATATGTGCAGCGGGACCTCCGCAATTTCGAGCCGACTTATTCATGGCGGATTGCGGTACCTCGAATACGCTGAAATTCCACTGGTATTTGAGTCTTTGCGCGAGCGCCGTTGCCTGCTCCGAATCGCCTCACACCTTGTCAGGCCACTGCGCATCAGCATCCCGATTTTCGAGGGCGCACGGCGAGGCCCGCTCATGATTCGGCTCGGTATGATCGCCTACGATCTGCTGTCGTTTAACAAGCGTTTGCCAGGTCACGACATGTTCAACTGCGACGAAATCCGTGCGGCGGAGCCCGGCCTCAGGCAAGACGGATTGCGGGGCGCCGCACGATATTTCGATGCGCAGGTTGCATTCGCGGAACGCCTGGTGCTCGAAAACCTGCTGGCCGCACGGTCCGCCGGTGCGGAAATTAAGACTTACTCTGAGGTTCGTGAAATCGGGACTCGCGATGGTCGGGTTGACGCTTTGTCTTACCGCGACAAAGACGGCCAGGATCACGAGATCGGAATCGACGCGGTGATCAACGCGTCCGGTCCCTGGGTGGATGAAGTCCTCAAGACTGCCACACCCTCGCCGCCGCGGCTGGTCGGTGGCACCAAGGGTAGCCACATTATCGTAGGTCACTTCGAGGGAGCGCCCAATGACGCGTTCTACGTGGAAGCCGAGGCAGACGGTCGGCCTTTCTTCATCATCCCGTGGAATGGACAATACCTCATAGGTACCACGGATATTCGTTATGACGACAGCCTGGAGACTATCCGGGCGAGCCGAGCCGAGGTTGACTATCTCATTGCCGAAACCAATCGCGTTTTTCCGGACGCAAGGCTCTCGATCGCCGACATCAACTATACGTATTCCGGCGTTCGTTCATTGCCATTTCAGGAGAAGGGTCCGGAATCCGCAATCACCCGACGCCATGTCATCAAGCGAAACAGGAAAATTGCGAAAGGCCTGATTTCAATCATCGGCGGAAAACTGACAACGTACCGGAACCTCGCCGAGCAGACGGTAGACCTGCTGGCAAAAGTCCTGCGACGGCGGCTGCCGCCGTGCCGGACCGCCGATACCTTGTTGCCGGGGGCCTTCGGCGCAGACCAGGCGCGAGAGAAGGTCCAGGCATCCGGACTGCTCAGCGAATGGGGCAGTGCACGATTGCTGTCGATCTACGGTGGCAGGGCAAGCGCGATGATCGACCTGGCTGTCGCCGAGCCGCCACTGGCCAAGGCGCTTGATTCCGAAAGGCATTACCTTGCGGCGGAGGTTGCATTCGTCATTCGCGACGAGTTCGCACGAACACTGCAAGACATCGTTTTTCGAAGAATGATGACCGGTTTTGATGCGGACCAGGGTCGATCGCTTTATGATGCGATCGCATCCGTTGCTGCGAAGGAATTTGCGTGGTCGCAGGCCGATTTGCAGGGGGAGCAGGGCGCATTGCTGGTCTATGCGAACTCGCTGCGAGTCACCGACAAGTAGGCTACCTGGGTTGTCATGCTAAAGAATCGCAAGTTAATGAGAGTCGCTGGCGCGGCAGTGGTCCTGCTCGCGTTGAACTCGGCGGTGGTCAATAGCGAGGAGCCCACTGATCAGGACGCGCGGCCGCGCATCGGACTTGTCCTCGGCGGCGGTGGCGCGAGAGGTGCGGCGCACATCGGTGTCCTCAAGGAACTCGAGCGCATGCGCATTCCGGTCGATGCCATTGCTGCTACCAGCATGGGTGCAATTATCGGCGGCTTGTATGCGACCGGACTCAATGCGGAAGAGCTCGAAAAGCTGGTCGAATCCATGGACTGGGCCGCCGCCTTGTCCGATGCGCCCGCCCGAAAAACCTTAAGTTTTCGTCGCAAACAGGACGAACGTGAGTTCCCGATCGATTTCGAGCTGGGAATACGCGACGGTGACTTGTTGTTGCCGAAAGGGGTCATCCAGGGACAGACGCTGGACCTGCTGCTACGGGAATTGACCCTGGATGCATCGCATATTACCGATTTCGACCAGTTGCCGATTCCTCTGCGGGTCGTTGCCTCCGACATAGTCTCGGGCGACGCAGTAGTCATGTCGGGCGGTGACCTCGGCAAGTCGATCCGGGCAAGCATGTCCGTACCCGCGGTATTCACTCCCGTGCAAATAGACGGCCGCTCGCTGGTCGATGGAGGAATCGTTGGCAACTTACCGATTGATGTCATGAAGGCAATGGGTGTGGACATCATCATTGCGGTCGACGTCGAGTTCCCCCTCTACAGCGCGGAAGAGCTCGAATCCGTACTCGCAATTTCAGAGCAAGTGCTGACTATCATGATTCGCAAAGAGACGCACCGGCAGATTGAAACCTTGTCCGAGTCCGACGTATTAATCAGGCCGAATCTCGGTACCTATTCTTCGAGCGACTTCGCCAACATTATTGAGGCCATAGAACCCGGGAAAAGGGCGGCTCAGGAACAAGCGGATAAACTTTCCGCATTATCATTGAGCGAGTCGGAATGGGGAGCATACCTGGCGCAGCGCAAACCGCGATCGAAAAAGGACGGGCAGCTCGCGTTCGTCCGCGTTGTTCAGGATGGACAACTGGCGCCGCAAGTCCTGGAGTCCCGGCTGAGCGTCAAGGCAGGGGACGATATCAATGCCGCCATTCTGGCGCAAAGTGCGAACCGGCTTTACGGTCTGCAACTCTATGAGCAGGTTGATTACCGCCTCGTGGAAGAGAATGGAGCGATCGGGGTTGAGTATTACACCGTTCCCAAGAGCTGGGGGCCGAATTTCCTTCAGTTTGGCGTATCGCTTGAAGACGACTTCGAGGGCTCGACGAGATTCAATCTCGCTGCACGGATGACGCGCGCAGGATTGAACAAGCTGGGTGCGGAATGGCGTACCGATCTTCAGTTGGGAACGGATCCTGCATTGCTGACGGAGTTCTATCAGCCGCTCAGTTTTAATTCCCGTGTTTTCGTGGCGCCCCGCCTGAACGTTCGCCAATCCAATCTGAATGCTTTTTCGATGGGCGATACGATTGCGCAGTACCGGGTATCCGAGGGAGAACTTAGCCTCGACTTCGGGCGTGAAATTGGCACCATCGGAGAATTTCGTGCCGGCGTGTACCGGGGTGTTGGCGAGGCGCGAGTGAATGTGGGCGACCCCAGCCTCGCAAATATCAACTTTGATACAGGTGGCCTGTATACCCGCTTGCGTTTCGACACTGTCGATAATTCCCGATTTCCAACAGAGGGCATTCTGGCCGACCTCGTGTGGGATATGTCGCGTCCGAGCCTGGGTGCGGACAACTCCTTCGACACAATCAAGGGCGATTTTTCGCAAACCTTTAGTCGCGGCAAAAGCAGCCTGCAGCTGGGCCTGAATTATGCGACGACCCTGGATTCTGATGACACCGTGCAGGACTTCTTTCCTATGGGCGGCTTTCTTAGGCTGTCAGGTCTTGAGCGAGGTGCGATTTCGGGGCCACACGC
>Ga0224496_10000637_pt1 | contig 23856 bp, 20 predicted proteins | sample SF_Jul11_sed_USG_2_FD_168127 | JGI IMG/M metagenome (GOLD analysis project Ga0224496, IMG submission 168127) | Sediment microbial communities from San Francisco Bay, California, United States - SF_Jul11_sed_USGS_8_1 | ecosystem: Environmental > Aquatic > Marine > Sediment | place: USA...
GTCCGTATTCACGCTCACCTTTTTTGTCATCCCTTTTATGCTTACCTTTCGCATGACCAATTCCCTTGTTTGCATGTCCGCTGATCTGGGCAAGCGGTGTCGCATCCACCCATACATAGGCCTTGATCAAATCCCCTTCGGGTTTGGTTTCTGCAATTAACTGGCCGTTGAGGTCGTAGTGATAGATGATGGTCTGGTGTGGGCGCTTATCGTGTTTGCCATGCGCCTCGTGATCATCGTGGTGTTTGTCTTCACGGTGATGCAGGGTCTTGCTGATGCGTTGGCCGAAGGCGTTGTAAACATATGAGGCGCGTAGTCTGTCTTTACGATAAAAGCGCACTAGACGATTGGCGTGATTGTATTCAAAGCGGCGTTTGCCGTCTTGGTCTGAGAGGGTGTTGCCTTGTTCGTCCAGGACGACGGCGCGGTTGTTGGCCAGAGTAAGACGGTTGCTGTTGGCCACATAGTCATAGGCTAGTGTTTGTTCGTCGTTGGTTTTTTGAAGACGGTTACTGTTGGCGTCATACAGAAAATTGATTTGCGTCAATTCATGAGTCGTATCCTGTGTATCGGATACGAGTCTGTCCATCGCATCGTAGGCGTAGCTCACGTTTTGTTGTGGATCGAGGATGGCGAGTACGTTGCCATTGGCGTCGTACTGGTATTGCCGTTGTGTGTCGTCTATCTGTTGGGTTAACAGGCGACCTTGCACGTCGTATTGACGGTCTTCCTCGACCTGGTTGCCGAAACGTTGCGATTGTACTTGGCCATTGGCGCGGTATTGTCTATCGGAAAGGAGTTCGGTGAGTTTTCCGTTTTTGTCCTGGCTTAGCTTCACCACACGTCCTAATAGATCGCGTTGATAGTTCAGAACACGGCCGTCTGGATAGCGCATTTGGATGAGGCGATTGGCCGCATCATAGGCGAAACGCGTTTCATAGCTAACACCAAAGGCGGTCCAGGTTCTCGTGGTGATATTGCCGAATACATCGTATATAACCATCCTGGCACAGAAGGCGAGTGGAAAATAGTTTTCTGAGAAATCGTTACTCTATACTACTCTTTATAAATTTATCCACCTCCTTGGATAACTTAACCCTTAATTTAATTTCGTTATAAGATTTTTCCGAGACGACGAAATCAATATTTGGTAGAGATTTAACCTTAGGAACTCCTTCTGCGTTTGCCAGCACAACAACATACCCTTTCGACTGCGATCGTATTGGAAACGCAACAACGGAACTACTGGTACCGAGTACGTCGTCTATAACAAATTAAGGTTTATCGTTTGAAATCTCCCTGTACTTGTATTCGAACGACTCAACTATTGAATACTCCGTTTTATTAATTGACTCGTTCTTTATTCCATCGAAATCACATGAAAACACAAAAATCGAAAATAAACTAAATGCTACATTTTTCATATGATTCTCATGGATTAAATTTCGAAAATTCATCTGGAATATGACCTCCTTGCGGAATGCTTGTTTGAGTCGCACCATTCAGCATCGCCAAAGCCGCTGTATCAACGGGAAATGGACTGTGGAAAGGTAGCAACGGCGAGACTATTCCACCGGCTTCAAGTGCGCTTTGGGTCCGCGTCGCGCAAGTATCTTCTATTGCTCCAATGAGATCTTTAAATGGATTAGGAAGAGACTTACTCTCATAACGTTGTAATTCTGCAAGCATAAGAGCCTCTTGCTCTGCCGTCGTATTTAGAATGTATACTGTAGAATTGCGATATGACGCTTGCGCAGAAAGATAGTCTGTAAAACTACTACCTCGAAGCGTACCGGTTCCGAAGCTGTAGACACCCTTCCCCGTAAAACTAATCGCAACGTGCCCAAACGGATTCGTGCTTGTAGCACCTCCAACAACCACGGCAGTTTCAAGTCCTTTGGGATCTATCCATCCAACCGGATTCCCCCCAACATACCCAAACGTATTCAACCCACCATCCAACCCAATCGGATCAGACGTCATATATCTCCCTGTACTCGGATCGTAAGATTCCCCAATTTCGCAAACAATACATTAGATATTTTTCTTCCGAAAAATATATACCAACGCAATTATGCATATACTTGAAGAAACAATCGCTATGGAAACCCGTTGATAGTAGAGGCTTTCCCGAAGGGCACGAACACCGGCAGAAAAACCTGCATCAATATTTTCAATTCGATTGTTTGCGATCTCCATAATTTCTCGTGAGACTACATCTATCGAAAACACTACAACCAGCAACAACCAAAAATATAGAACTAAAACAGAAATCACTCTAATCCATCTAGATTTTGGGAATAGACTCAGAGCAGTCAAAATCGTCGTTGAAATGAATAAAATCACATAGTCCATGCTCATAATTTAACATCCGCAGCTACTATCTACATTTCTGCCCGCATTTTCTAACATCGAATATACGGCACCTTCTCGGATATATGTTCGGCTATATGCATCAAGGTCTGTACCAGAAATTCCTTTCTCAAAAATATCATATATAACTCCGGCGGCTACCACATCCATATAGAGAAAATATCCACCCAGGTTCCAGCCGGTGTAACCCGCAAGAAAATTCCCAAACTGTCCGGCTGAATATTGTTTACATCCTACTGTGAAAGTATCATCCGGTTGAGTTACTCTAAAATCATATTTTCCAGAACCGCTATGATTATTGTACGCCTCAAATAGATTTTGTTGACTAGCCTCCTTAATAATCCGTAATGTTTCGTCCTTCGTGTAGCTCCTTAACCCATAATAGTCAATGTTAGAATTAGGATTCCCCCCAACATACCCAAACGTATTCAACCCACCATCCAACCCAATCGGATCAGACGTCATATATCTCCCCGAACTCGGATCATAGTACCGAAAATAATTATAGTGCAATCCACTCTCTGCATCATAATACTGTCCGGCGAAGCGGAGGTTGATGTGTTCTTCATCGTCATTCTTACGTCCATTGTCACTGTCATGCGATTTGTGCGTACCCTTTCCTTCGTGACGCTCGTCGTGATGATCTAACCACTCAGGCTGTGTATCCCCAAACGCGTTACCCATCCAGCGCCATACCAGCTCACCGTCTGTATTCGTAGCTATACGCGGTGTACCTAGGTGATCAGTGTGGAGATAGTGGATTATTTCCTTTACATGTTTGCGCCCGTATTCACGGTCACCTTTTTTGCCATCCCTTTTGTGCTTTCCTTTGGCATGACCAATTCCCTTGTTTGTATGTCCTGTGATCTGTACAAGCGGTGTCGCATCCACCCATACATAGGCCTTGATCAAATCCCCTTCGGGTTTGGTTTCTGCAATTAACTGGCCGTTGAGGTCGTAGTGATAGACGGTGGTCTGGTGTGGACGCTTATCGTGTTTGCCATGTGCCTCGTGATCGTCGTGGTGTTTGTCTTCACGGTGATGCAGGGTCTTGCTGATGCGCTGACCGAAGGTGTTATAGGCGTAGCTAGCGCGTAGTCTGTCTTTGCGATAGAAACGCACTAAACGATTCGCCTGGTTGTATTCAAAACGACGTTTGCCGTCTTGGTCTGAGAGGGTGTTGCCCTGTTCGTCCAGGATCACTGAATGGTTATTGGCCAGGGTGAGGCGATTGGTGTTCGTCTCATAGTTATAGGCGAGATCGCGTTCCTCTGACGTCGTTTGTAGGCGGTTGCCGTTGGCGTCATACAAGAAGCTGAGTTGGGTTATTTCTTGTGATGCGTCTTGTGAATCAGATACGAGTCTGTCCATGGCGTCATAGGTATAGCTCGCGTGTTGTTGTGGATCAAGGATGGCGAGTACGTTGCCATTGGCGTCGTACTGATATTCCCGTTGAGTGTCGTCTATCTGTTGGGTTAACAGGCGGCCTTGCACGTCGTATTGACGGTCTTCCTCGACCTGGTTGCCGAAACGTTGCGATTGTACCTGGCCATTGGCGCGGTATTGCCTGTCGGAAAGGAGTTCGGTGAGTTTTCCGTTTTTATCTTGGCTCACCTTCACCACACGTCCTAAGAGATCGCGTTGATAGTTCAGAACACGGCCGTCTGGATAGCGCATTTGGATGAGGCGATTGGCCGCATCATAAGCGAAGATAGTTTCATAGTTGACACCAAAGGCGGTCCAGTTTCTTGCGGCGATGTTACCGAAAACATCGTATCCGAACGCGGTGTTTCCGCTTTGATCGTTTACGGTACATAGGCGACCCAGGCCGTTAGTGCAATTATCATAGGTATAGTGGACGTCTTCTTCATCGCCGGGATAGTCTATCGTCGTGACACGGTTCAAGCCGTCGTATTGATAGGTGACGACTACGCCGCGCGCGTCTTGTCGTGAGATGAGGTTTCCGGCGCTGTCATATTGGTAGGAAGTTGTGCCGCGATCTGGGCTTTCTTCCTTTAGTAGATTTCCGAGATCGTCATAGACATATAGCGTTTTCGCGCCATTGGCGGCGGTCACTTCGGTTAATTGATCTTGTACGTTATAGGCATAACGTATCTCGCCACCCAGACGATCGATTGAAGTTAGCAGTCTACCCAGCACATCTCGTTGATGTATTGTTGGCGCGTTATTATTGGCGTCGGTTTCCGATACTAGATTGCCCGCGGCGTCAAACGCTTTTTTGAAAACCGATTCACCGGAGTTGACTTCAATGGCGCGGTTACGTGCGTCATAGGCGTAGCTTACATCGCTCACGAGATTACCACTGACGTCAGTGATACTGCTGCGAAGCAGATTACCACGTGCATCATGAGCACGGGATACAATGTTGCCTAGGTTGTCTGTGATTTCAGTCAGTTCACCGGCGTCGTTATAGCGATACAACCATTCCGCTCCTATGGGATCGACGGTAGATATCAACTGGCCTGCAAGGTCGTATTGATAGTGAGTAGTACGCGGCTCCTGCCCCTGCGTGGACTGTGTAATGGCGAGAATACGTCCGCGTAGATCGTAGTCATAGTGCGTGCTCAAACCGTTGGCATCCACGATACGGATGATACGTCCGTTATCGTCATAGGCCTCGTAACGGGTCACTTGACCGAGTGGGTTTTTGACTGCTTTCAGTTGGCCACAAGCGCCGCCATTGGAGCACGAGTAATAGGATAAGTGTGTGACATCGTCGACATCGGTTCGTGGTCCATCCACTTCGATCAACTGCCCCAGTGTATTGTATTTCATAGACACGGTACGGTTGATCGCTACTCCTTCGACGGTGTAGCCGGATTGATGGATCGAGGTCGGTTGCTGTTTCGCATCGTATTCGATAGAGACACGTTTTTGCGCGCCGGTGTTGACACTTTTAGTACGCGTCTGGGTTGGTAGACTGATGTCACTTGAAACGTAGTCATACTCCGTTGTGCGGCTAAGCGGGGTGCCCGCGCCCTCGGTCATACGTATGAGTTGGTTGGCTTCATTATAAGCGTATGTCTTTACGCGCCCTTCCTCGTCAGTCTGACTTACCAGGTTGTTGCGCTCGTCATAGCTTTTTTGTGATACTTTTCCGTCGCTGAGATTTGTCAGTTTAACCAGATTCTTGTAACCAAGATTGGTTTCAAATTCCATTACCCGAGTTGTGCCAGCGGCATCCGTGACAATCGCTTTGGTTTCGGAGGGATACTGAATAGTGAAACGTTGTTTGCCCTCGCTATGCTCCGTCAATACAGCCTTTCCGTCCTGGTCGTATCCGAAGGTGGCATATCGAACGCCATTCTCGCGACTGATACCGGTCAAGTGATTTTCAAATTTAGTGTTCTCGTAGTGATACTGTTTAACGCTAGTATCCGGATACGTTACGCGCACCAGATTACTCTGTTCGTCGTATGCATAATGAATTTCGCTCGCGTCTGGCAGCGTGATTTGTGTGATCCGGTTTTGACTATCGTATTGGAACGATAACTTGTGACCAAAATGTCCCACAATAGCGCTTAGCCTACCCTGGTTGTTTTCATCGCGAAGATAATTGGTTTCGCGGCCAGACTTGTCTTTTACACGCCACAATAAACCGGCGGAATTGAAAAACTTTTGGGTACCGTCTCTGTGTCCAACAATATAGCCGGTGCCGTTTTGCGTTAACGTGAGTTCAATGTCTTTGTCCGCTATCCATATACCATTCACTAGGGTATATTTTTTCTTTCATTTCCATAATAATCAGTCTATTAGCGATTTTCTTACTTGAAAAATTGCTTGACAGCCACTAATTCCATTTAATTAAAAAGGATTAAGTATCGTTCGCCATCTTTTCGAGGTTCTATGTGTTTTTTCTGCTCGGGTAACTGATTGTTTTTACGTACCAACATATTCCACAGATGTTTTTGAGTTGCAATTTATCTATCTAAAACAGGCAGTTGTTGAGTTTCCACTTTTCTCTAAAACCCTCCCACACATACTTCCTACAGCAAGTTTCCCCCATTTATGGTTAAATAGCGCGCTCTGACAGGAAAACGCTATTTATATGAAACTGTTAATCGATTTTTTCCCAATACTGCTGTTTTTTATCGCCTATAAAACCTACGACATTTACGTGGCGACGATGGTGGCGATTGCGGCGTCTGTGGTGCAGGTGGCTTATATTTGGACCAAGCACCGGCGTGTGGAAAACATGCATTTGATTACCCTGGCGCTGGTCGTTGTGTTCGGTGGAGCGACGCTGTTACTTGAAGATGAAATGTTTATCAAGTGGAAACCGACGGTTGTGAACTGGTTATTTGCCGTTGCCTTTTTAGGCAGCCAGTTTATTGGTGAGAAGAATCTCGTTGAGCGCATGATGGGCGCGAGTATTACGCTCGAACGCGGTCTGTGGGCGAAACTCAATTGGAGTTGGGTTCTGTTTTTTGTGTTTCTCGGTGTGGTCAATCTTTACGTGGTGTATAACTTCGATACCGATACATGGGTGAACTTTAAGCTGTTCGGCATGATGGGATTGACCCTGGCGTTTCTGCTTATCCAGGGATTCTTTTTGATGAAACATATTGAACCCGAAGGTCCGAACAAGGGAGATTCTTGATGTATTACTGTATTCAGGGCATTGATAAAGCCAACTCATTGGAAAAACGTCTCGCGGTTCGTCCTGCGCATCTTGAACGATTGCAGGCCTTGCAAGACGAAGGTCGCTTATTGATTGCAGGCCCTCATCCGGCAATCGATTCAGAAGATCCAGGCCCGGCTGGTTTCAGTGGCAGTCTGATTGTGGCGCAATTCGCCAGTCAACAAGAGGCCGAAGAATGGGCGAATCAAGATCCGTATGTATTAAACGGCGTGTACGCAAACGTTGAAATCAAACCATTCAAAAAGGTGTTTCCATCATGATGTCGACACAGGAACGTATTGAATATATCGAGAAGACGCTGACCGAAGAATTTCAACCACAACAACTTGAAATCATTGACGACAGTCACAAGCACGCTGGTCACGCCAGTGCGCGCGGTGGTGGGCATTTTACCGTGAACATCGTGTCTGAGGCATTCGCTGGTAAAGCGCTGTTGGCGCGTCACCGCATGGTCTATGCGGCACTTGAAACCGGAATGCAGGCGGATATACACGCACTGAGTATCAAGGCAAAGACACCCGAAGAAGTAACTAAATAGTTTTAAACCCGAAAAGAGGCTTTATGTATCACGCATTACGTTTTTGTTTTTTGCTGACTAGTCTGTCTCTCGGTATGGGTTCTTTGGCATTAGCCAAGGGACCGGTTATAGCCGAGGTGAATGGTGAGCCGATTGATGAGGAAGTACTGAATCTATATGCGGTCAAGCGATTGGGCGTAGGAATATCTGAAGGTTTTCCTGATGAAAAACGCATGGAGTTACTCGAAGAATTGATCAACAGAGAGTTGATTGTACAGGATGCCAAACAAAACAAAATGGATGAAGAGGCCGAGATTACCGCCCAATTGCGTGAGACGATCAAAAACACTTTGTTGCAGTTGCGTATTCAACGCTTGATTGAAAGCAATGACCCTGACAAAGATCTGTTGATGACTATATACAAGGCCGAGATCGTTGCTAAGGCAGGAATGGAATACAAAGCAAGACACATCTTGTTAAAGACCAAGGATGAGGCGGCAGACATGATCAACAAACTGCGTAGTGGCGCCGACTTTGCGCAACTCGCAAGTACGTTTTCTGTTGGACCATCAAATAGCAGTGGCGGTGATTTGGGCTGGTTTGCATCAAATCAAGTCGTTAAACCTTTTGCAGAAGCTATTGAAAAAATCAAAGACGGCAAATACACACAGCGCCCAGTACAGACTCGCTTTGGCTGGCACGTGATTTTACGTGAAGATTCACGCAAGATTGATCCGCCTAGTTTTGATTCGGTAAAAGAACAAGTACTGGAAATCGCACAAAATCAGATTATTGCTGAGTTTATCGACAAGTTGAAAGAGAAAGCTGAAATCAAGATTCAGCCATAAATTTTGATGGACACCGACAGATATTCTGCCGGTGTCTGTTCTATCTGTTACGGCGCATAGCCACTCGGCCCTGGTACACTTCCCAAAGCCTTTTTCACCGTAATCAAATCAGCAATATCCACTAAACCACTCTCGTCAAAATCGCCTAGTGGACCAGTGCTACCCAATAGTTTCTTCTCTTCGATAAAATCCTTGATGTCGACCAGACCGCTGTTATCGATGTCTTTATCACAGGCATCGCCGTAAATATCACCATCCGATTCACGTTGGTTGGCGTTTGCGACTTCGGTGCAATTATCCACGGCATCATAGACACCGTCGCCATCGCTATCTACTTTGGCGTAAAAACGATAGTTTGCGTCAACCGTGTTATTGCTCAGGTCATTGTCTTGAACGTTGGTTTTTAGGGTAAACGTGTGTACAGGTGAAACACTGTCTACGGCAAACACTTCATAGTGATAGACGCGTGTTTCGTTTGGCTCGAAATCACCTAGTGGGCAGAACAAAACTCCAGGTGTTGCATCATTGTTGTAACAGTTAGGTAGCAAGGTCGGATAGGAATGCGACCAGTTGTCACCGCGAATTTCCAGGCTCACTGTTGCTGTATCGGTGCCCTGATTTGCAACTACTATCTGCGCGCTTGCACTATCGCCAATTGCAACATCGTATGAAGAAGCCACATGATCGATTACGAAATCCGCTTGTATTACGGACTGATCTAACTCAATCACGCCGGTATAATTTTGAGTGGTAAAGGCTAGTCGACCATCACTTAAACTGATCGAAGCGGCGTGTATTACCGATCCATAATTGTCAATCAACTTTCCGAGTTCTACCCATGCCTCTCCCGATTTCTGGAAAAGAATAATCGGGTTTTGATTGCCTTCCGTCCAATCATAGCTGCCTCGACGCATACCAGCGGTTGCAAGATAATGACTCGAGAGACTAACTTGTGCGCCAAACTGATTGCCGGGTGTTATTGTCGAAGACCCGAGTTTCTGCTCCAGGTTCCAGCTTTCACTCACGGCATCATGGCGATATATATAGACAGCTCCCCCATCCTCTGCATAGGCATCGTGATACATGGCGCTGACTGCCAGACGATCACTGTGAAGGTCCAGGGATCGTCCGAACCAATCGTGTGCTTTTGCATCGCTAGGTACGATGGTTTGTATAACACTAACGCCAGCTGTCAACAATACCGCACCACTACTACCACCCATGGCGTCGTTCTTATAGGCACCCAAGAGTAACTGGTCACGCCAAATTGCAGAGTCGTAACCTGCAGCATCAGAGATCTGAATATTGTTTATGTTCGATCCCCTGATAAGATCATAAACTGCGGTCCAACATCCCTCATACGGTGGTGTAGTTTTATAACAGACAGGATAGAGTTGGGCCTGTGACCATGTAATCGTTTCAAGAGGACCGTACGATGCCATATTGGCCGGTATGCTTGCGAAAAAACGATCATGCTTCATATTGTTCGAGAAGATATTGTTCGACTTAATACCTAACATATAGGTATCGGCACCGGCAATGACGGGATGAATGCTGACATATCCCGCGCTTGTTTGATAGGGAGATGAAGCGATGAAGTTTCCACCGAAGGCTCCGAGAGCAAAGTAATTGTAATACCCAGGATACGGGAGCTCTGCCGAGCCCGGATCAATAAGTTCCGAGTATTGAAACGACCGACCACTTTGCCAATTTCCGTCGACAAAGTAGTGCGTCTTTATCTGGAGTTGATCAGGCAATGTGCCTGCAATCGTATCTGGAACAACAAAAAAATCTCCACTCAAGGCTTGAATACGACTTTGGAAATCCGGGTTTTGAAAAGCATTGGTGTCATAGGAAAAGGTTTTCATTTTTGCGGCGATAAAACTGACTTCATCACTGTCACCGGTTGCTATACCGTCAGGATCAACCACGCTGGCCCTAAGAACATGACTACCTGGTAACACATCACTCAGCGTAAGTGAATTTAGTTGATCAAAGACCCCTACATCTTCACCATCAAGTTCAAGCCTAATACTCGCTGTCCCAGGTCCGATGGCCGTACCATTCGTATCAAGAGCGACCCGTAAGCCCTGCTCCGGCCGAAAGACATATACATCTTTGCCTGCGGGACGTCGTATTCTAAAACCGCCTATGCCAGATGACGACATAACTATCGATGAGGTTTTGGTATTATTCTGCTCATCCGGATCTACATTCGCGCCATAAATACGTGACGTGACATTGCCCTCAATATCTTGTGATGCCACGACTGTTAAATCGACAAACACGCCTTGCGTCGCCGGTAAATCACCGACGTTACATTGAACCCGTTGTGCTGTTTGCGTACAAGAACCGAGTGTATCGCCGCTTAGTGACAGGCCCATCGGCAAATCAACGTCGAGAGTTACCACCGTATTTGCCGGGCCGAGATTGCGTATGTCCAATGACAACGTTTCTGTCATACCGGCATCAATCGTCGAAGAGATGCTTTGTGCATTAATAGCGATATCCGATTCTGTGCCTACTATATAGGGAGTAAGCAATACGAGCTCTTCCTCACTGCTGCTGATCGGAGTAGACCAACCCGCTATTTGTCCGTTATCGTTTATCGCCAACAAACGTTGGCCATAACCCCAGGAACCGCTGCCATAGGAATTCTGCACCAGGGTCAATTGTCCGTTTTCCCAGATGTAATGAGTTTTGTATCCGAAGCCATACTTTTGAAAACTTTGTATGAGAATCTGGCCGTTATTGTTTATACCAATTGCACGCGTGTCGTTACTCAGTATTGTTGGATCAACATCCACAATATTTGATGCGGTGGCGATGAGATCAGTCATTACGCCATCTTGCCACAGAAAGGCGCGTATCGTTGAAGTACTACCATCGCCTGAGATCGGGGATAGACCAACGACCTGTCCACTGTCATTGAAGTCATAGGCCACACTCCAATCTCCCCCGAGCGTCCCTACCGTTACCCATATCTCATCACTACCCATAAAGCTCGCCTGACTACAGGCCAGTGGATCGGGGTAACAGTTTTCGCCTGAATACATCCCCAGACTCCAGCGGGTGGTTTGGTATCCATTCTCCATTGAAACAGGCCCTGGCTTCATACGATGACCTGACTCGTTTATCAGGTAGCCGCTAACGACTTCTCCACCGTTTGTTATGTCAATCAGACTGTTACCTCCAGGTGGGAATACCGGATACTCAAGTAACCCGCTACTGTCACGCCTGTATAGAACGCCGGACCAAGGGGCAGCAAAAAACAGTGATTCCAAACCGATGATTTGACCAGAATCATTCAAGCCCGCAACCGATCCCGTTACGACACCCGGTGGCAAAAAGTCGACTATCCCACTAGCCGCGTCAGCTATAAAAGGCCGCATGTCATTCCAATTTTCGGGATTGAATCGATCGATTGCGATCATACCGCCAGCAATGGTTCCGCTGTTATTTAGATACAGCCAGGTGTTAAAAAAATAGGGAGGACTACTGTAGTTGAACCCGGGGATACTTCCTAAACTGCTAACTTTGTATCGTGTATCGCCAATTGCTGCTGGTGCGGCCATTTTTTCATTGGTAATTATTGTGGATGATTCGACTTGGTTAGCATCGACATTTGTGGTTGCAAGGCCATGATCAGAACAGGATTGCAATAAGTAAAAGAAGTAAAGAACAACGACACTATACAAATACTTCATACCATTCCCTTGCAGTAAAACAACAAACAACTCCGAAACGCAAAACGACTCGACAGAGTTTCAAATTTATCTATTGTTATTTAATGACGGCGAGTGTTGAGCTTTTTGAAATATAAACAGTAGTAGCTAAACCGAAATCTGTGTCTTTCTCAAACGCCATCCTAGAACCCCCATTCCGGCCAACATCATCAACCAGGTTTCCATCTCTGGGACGGGAGCCACATGTATAGAAACACCGGACATCGAAGGAAAACTAGAATTGTTGGTATTGTTGTAAAAGCCGCTGCCTAGACTATCGAGGGTAAACGCCGCATCGCCCGCTTGAGAAGCCTCGTAATAAAATACGCCAACCATGCCCTGGCGTTCGTCGTGTACGACAACTTCACTGTCGATAAATTCTGCCCACTGCAAACCACCTATACGACCGAAAAAAATATCTGAAGCGTCGCCGCCGCTGACCGAGGGATTATTGAACGTGGCGATGATGTTAAAATCGAGCGCGGTATCGTCCGGGTTTTCATAGGTAGGAGCATAAAACGGTGAAAAGGCGAAGCTACTGAAACTTAGTAAAGAACTGTCGTAGTCTGCGGACAAGCTGCCGGCCGCGGTATTGTCATCGACAAAGTCGTAAAACAAGCCAATACTGACGGTTTCACCAATCTGGTACACATTATCCTCATCCATCACTTCCAGTGTGATGGTCGATGCATGAGCACTGCCTGCAAATAAAGCACTTACGAAAAACAATACTGGTCCCAACAACGCCTTCAAGAAGACTCTCCCTTTTTAAAAAACATTCAGTTTGTCGAGTAAGCAGCCGCGCGAAGGGAAGGAATTTGTTTACGACGTTTGAGTTAGCCGAATCTGTCCCTATTATCTGTCTACGGTATCCTTACCCACTCCATTTGTACCAATTTGCCGAGTTAACTATGTCACTTTCTGAAATAAGATTCAACAGAGATATTGTTATAGATATTTAACAAACAATACCCGGTCACCACCTTTGCCATCGTAGTTCGCCACATAGGGAATGCCGTTGGATTGCTGTGGCGCTGGCATAAATTCAAAACCAAGCCGCTGATGAAAGGCAATCGAGTCTTTGTTGACGAGCGAAGTCAGACAATGCACTTCCTTGCGATCATACTGTTTGACGGTTTCAAAAAAACGGGAATACAAATCTCGCGCAATTCCACGTCCACGGTAGTCGGGGTGCACGCCAACAAAATGAATATACGCCTGATCAGGAAAGGTTTGCGATAAAAAACCGACGAGAAAAGCGATAAGTTCGCCCTGCTCTTCTACTACAAAACTGGTTTGCTGAAAGTGGATGAAAAACAATTTGGGCAAGAGTTGTGAGAGATCCCTTCCGCCCCACCACAACGGGATCTGGGATATCACCGGCGGATGATCGTCCGCTTTTAGATTTCTTATGTTGAGTGCGCCTTCCATGCCAGCGATATTTTCATTCCATTTTTACTAAAGTTCGAACGCGCCCGGATTAGCCAGCAATTGCTGGAGCTGATCCTCATCCAGGACCGGCACGCCTAACTCCTGTGCTTTTGTCAGTTTTGACCCGGCTTCGGCGCCGGCAATTACGCAACTGGTTTTTTTCGACACACTGCCAGCAACTTTCGCGCCTAGTGCCTGCAATGCGGCCTTGGCATCGTTACGGGTCATAGTTGAAAGTGTTCCGGTAAGCACAATGGTTTTGCCCGCGAGTATTTGCTCGCCTGGCTCTGCCTTTTGCACTTCCGGCCAGTGAATACCTGCCTTGATTAATTTATCGATGACATCACGATTATGTTTTTGCTTGAAGAACTGCACGATGTGCGAGGCGACAACAGGTCCGACGTCAGGTACCTCTTGCAAATTCACTTCATCGGCCATAATCAAGGACTCCAGATCTCCGTAATGTCGCGATAGCGTAAGCGCAGTTGCCTCACCAACCTCTCGAATTCCCAAGGCATAAAGAAATCGATCGAAGCTGGTCTGTTTGCTTTGTTCCAATGCATCGACGAGATTTTGCGCCGACTTTTCTCCCAGGCGTTCCAGTTCGGCAAGTTGTTTTACGTCTAGTTTGTATAAATCGGCAACGTCTTCAATCAAACCTTCATCGACAAATTGCTCAACCAGTTTATCGCCAAGACCATCGATATCCATAGCCTTGCGCGCGGCAAAATGCTTTATCGCCTCTTTGCGTTGGGCACCACAAAACAAACCACCACTACAACGGGAAACCGCCTCTCCTTCGACACGTACAGCGCTGGAACCGCACACCGGGCATTTATCTGGTATTTTAAATTTCTTCGCATTCGTCGGACGTTTACTCAATACCACGCCGACCACTTCCGGAATGACATCGCCGGCGCGACGTACAATCACGGTGTCACCAATCCGTACATCTTTACGATCAATTTCATCTTGATTATGCAAGGTGGCATTGGTCACGGTTACGCCAGCGACTCGCACAGGTTCCAAACGCGCGACGGGTGTCAGGGCGCCGGTACGACCAACTTGAACGTCGATGCCGTTGAGTAGCGTAATCTCCTCCACGGCAGGAAACTTGTGCGCAACGGCCCAGCGTGGCGCTCTGGCGACGAATCCCATGTCTTGTTGCAAGCGCAAGTCATCGACTTTATACACCACACCGTCGATCTCATAGGCGAGCTTGCTGCGCTTTTCACTCAAAGCTTGATATTGTTTCAGACAGGCTTGTGGGCCTTTTACGCGCTTTACTTCGGGGTTGGTAGGCAAACCCCAGGACTTGAGTTGCTGTATGGTGTCGTAGTGAGTAGACGCCACTTCCTTTGATACTTCACCGACGCCGTAACAATAAAATGTCAGCGGGCGTTGCGCCGTGATTCGTGAATCCAGCTGCCGCAGACTCCCCGCTGCTGCATTACGTGGATTGGCGAAGGTTTTTTCTCCTGCCGCCTGTTGACGTACATTCAGTTCATCAAACCCTTTTAAAGGCATAAAGACTTCACCACGCACTTCCAGCACATCGGGAAAGCCTTTACCTCTTAGCTTTAAAGGCAAGGCCTTAATGGTTTTGACATTGAGCGTGACATCTTCTCCTGTGAGTCCATCACCGCGCGTTGCGGCTTGCACAAACTCACCCTGCTCATAACGCAGACTAATTGCCAGACCATCGAGTTTTGGTTCGACGCAATAGTGAACCACATCAAGATCAAGTTGTTCGCGTATGCGTCGGTCGAAATCAAAAACATCCTCATCGCTAAACGCATTGTTCAGCGACAACATCGGTACCTTGTGTTTAACCTGGCTGAAGGCGTCGAGCGGTTTACCGCCGACGCGCTGAGTCGGCGATGTTGGAGAAATCAGTTCAGGGTGTTCTGTTTCGAGTTGCTGCAACTCGCGCATAAGACGATCATATTCCGCGTCGGGAATCTCCGGGTCGTCGTGCACGTAATAGCGGTCGTTGTGGTACTCAATGGTTTCGCGCAATTCATCAATGCGCTTTTTAACAGAAGTGACAGCCGTCATGGTGATGTCTTAGTGAGGTTGCTTTTCTAAGGAAATCGTCTGTTCATCGAACTCGCGTATGCTTTGTTTGATTTTGTCCACTGCCGATTGCGTCAAGGGCTGGTGAGTTTCGTCTTGCAATTGCCCGCCCAGGCTACGCGAAACATTCTGCGCTGTTACCAGCATCGTGGTAAACACGTCTTTGTGCATCCCCGGAATAACAGGCATACGCATAAAGAAGCTCAAACCTGTTGTAACTAAATCATTCATATTTTCCTGCTCAAAAAATCCTGGCTTGAGCATGTTGACTACGCTGAACAAGGATAGATTGTCATCTTCAGGATACGGGTAATGAAAAATCTTGTACTGTCCATAGACGAGATGATTCTTCTCCATCGCACGTACGATATCTGACCCAGCAAACGTATTGTCGTCGAGCGCTACCACATGTAAGACAATAAACAATTCACGCTCGTCAGACGACGCATTTTCCGGTGTTTTTGCGTAGGCTTCCATGATAGGTTCCAACTGACTCTGATCCATTTTTTCGACAGCGTCGGTAGCACGATCAAACTCCTCCATACCTCGCTCAGAAGTAGGACGTGCAGAAAAACCCTGGTTTAACAGTGTAAGGGGAACATCCGCAGAAATATCCACTTCATCGGTAATTTCTGTTTTTACTTTGTTGGACTCGGGCTTGAGTGACGACACCAGTGATTCATTGATGTCTTTGGCGTTTGACTCGCCCTTTTTTACAACGACATTTTCGTCATCGTTACGCGTCAGCGCGTCTTTGATCTGATCTTTGCTTAGCGTTTCTGTATTCGTACCAGAACCACTCTTGCTACGGCCAAAAAATACGATACCCAACAACACCACGAGTGCGGCCGCACCCAGGGTCAGTCGTAAGGGATCGGTAAAAAATTCGCTCAGTGCCTCCATATCAGAAGCCCCTACATTGCGGCCAGTTCAGCGGCCTCATCCACGTCAACTGCTACCATGCGGGAAACACCAGGCTCGTGCATGGTAACCCCATTGAGTTGCTGCGCGATTTCCATCGTCGCTTTATTGTGTGTAATAAATATGAACTGCACATGTTCCGCCATTGCCTTAACCAGATTACAGAATCGTCCCACATTGGCTTCGTCGAGTGGCGCATCCACCTCGTCGAGCATACAGAACGGCGCAGGGTTCAATTCAAAAATCGAAAACACCAACGCTACGGCGGTGAGTGCCTTTTCTCCACCAGATAACAAATGAATATTACTAATACGCTTGCCGGGTGGTCTGGCCATGATAGTCACGCCGGTATCGAGCAAATCCTCGCCTGTTAGTTCGAGGAAGGCCTGACCGCCGCCAAACAGTTTTGGGAAATTTTTCTTCAAGCCGTCATTGACCTGATCAAAGGTTTCCTTGAATTTCGCACGCGTCTCCCTGTCGATCTTGCGTATCGCATTTTCGAGAGTGCTCAAGGCTTCATTCAAATCATTCAACTGTTCATCAAGATATTTCTTGCGTTCCATCTCTTGCGTGTATTCATCGATGGCCGCCAGATTGATTGCACCCAGTTTGGAAATCTTGGTCGCAATTGCCGTCAATTGTTCTTCCCAATTTTCGATACTGGCCTCTTCCGGTATGGCCTCAAACACGGTACTAAGTTCGTGCCCTTCCTCGGCGAGATGTTCCTGTATCGTCTGACGACGTACGTTCAAGGTCTGCGCATTCATCCGCGCTTCGTCGAGCTGGCTGCGCGTCTCCTGAACTTTCTGTTCGGCGCGTACACGTTTCTCGCTCAAATCACGAAGTTCGGCTTCGATGACTTCAACTTTACGTCGGGCATCGGCTAGACGTGCCTCAACTTCCATGCGCTGGTTTAGCAAGGTCTCAAGCTCGCTCTTGACCTGCGTGACCGGATTGTCGCCCTCATGGAGTGAAGACTCGAGACTTTGACGACGTTCACGCAAGGATTCTATCTGTTGTTCGAGGCGGTTCAGATTCTGCTTCAGACTCTCCAGCGACGTCATCACGGCCTTATGTTCGAGTTGCGCCTGCTGTGCCTTGCTACGGTCATCATTGGACTGGCGACGTGTCTCTTCAACACGCGCACGCAACTCATCACGTTGCGCAGTAAGCACTTCACGCTGACGTGTAGTTTCTTCCATTTGTTCCAGTGCAAGTTCTAGCGCGGCGCGTGCCTCTTGAATTTGCGCGTTATTCTGTTCCAGCTGTACCTGAATCTCTTCCTGTTCACGCAAAATACGTTCGATACGCGTATTGACCTGATCGAATCTCGCCTGCTTACCACTGCGCTGCGCCTTGATTTCGCCCAGGCGTCTTTCCATCTGACTCAGATCGCGCTGCATCTCGTCGCGTTCGCGTTCTACTTCGGCCAGTGTCTGTTTGCCGATTTCGTAAGACTCATTCAACTCATCAAGTTGGGCGTTCAACAATTGCTGTTCTTCATACAATTGTTTCAATTCTTTTTCACGTTCAATCACGCCGGATTTTTCGTCCAGAGCCTGGTTGATACGTAACCAATGTCTGCCCAACCAAATCCCCTGCGGTGTAATCACCGATTCGTTCTCTGCGAGGGCCGAGCGCATCGCCAGCGCTTGTTCAACCGAGTCAGCACAAAAAACCCCAGCAAGGAGGCTGCTGGTTGCCCAATCAGATTTGATTTGGTCGGCCAGACGTTTCCGGTCACCACTGGGCAATATCGATGCGGTGCGATCGATCTCGACAAAACCGATATTGTTGTTTCCCAATTCATTTACCACGTTGACGACCTGATCCAGATTATCAACACAGATGGCATTCAGGTGTTGGCCAAGCACAGTCTCGACGGCCTTTTCCCAACCACTGTTGACGTCGAGGCCCTGCGCCAGATGTTGGTTGTCGGACAAACCCTTGTCCTGTAGCCACTGGCTGGCTTCTTTGTTTTCTCCGAGAGCCGCTTCCTGCAGGGCTTCCAAAGAAGAAACACGACCTTCAATCTGTTGACGACGACTGCGCGCTTGCGACAGGCGATCAGAAATGTCCTGATTGGTTTCGCGTTGTTGCGAGATGCGGCTATTGCGCGTTTGCATATTGCCGAGCAAGGTATCGAGACGCTCTTGTTCAATCTCGATACTTTCATCCAGTTCTGCTAGCTCACGTTCCAGTTCGGCGGTATCAACACCCTGGGATTCGTCACGCAGTCGACCGTGACGCTGCTCCAGTTGGCGTGATTGATCTTCCATATGGGTAATACGGGTGCGCTGCACCTCTGCGGATTGCGCAGGTGCGTTTGAATTTTGAGTGAACTCATCCCACCGGGCTTGCCATTCGTGTAGATTGGCTTCTGCCTCTTCACGTTGACTGTCTGATAGCGCCAGTGTCTCTGATACCGACTCAACCAGAGGCTCAAGTTCCTGCAAGCGCTTCTGTTGCGCGGTCAACTTGTCACTGTCATGAGTGTAATGCAGATTCGCTTCTTTCCACTCGCGTTCGGTCTGTTTTAAATCCTGTTCCAGTTCCTGTTTGCGCGTCTGGTAGTGACGTATGGCCTGTTCCTTGGTCGAGATCTCCGCGCCAACCTGGTAAAACTGCGCCTGAATCTCGTTCAGAATGTCCTGCTCTTCAGTAACGGTTTCACGCTGTTTTTCGATACTGGCTTCGAGTGAGCGTTGCGCCGCGATATCCGCTTCCAGATTGAGTGAAAACGCTTTCACCGCTTCGTCGCGTTCGCGTGCGTGATTATCCATTTCGCGCCATTGCAGGGCGAGCAACTGTCCCTTTTTTTCCCGTTCTTCGGCTTTTAAAACTTTATAGCGTTCTGCCGTACGCGCCTGTCTTTGTAAACGCTCGAGTTGCTTGTCGAGCTCCTCACGCAAATCGTTTATACGCGTGAGATTCTCGTGCGTATGTTTCATGCGCGTTTCGGTTTCACGGCGACGCTCTTTGTATTTGGAGATACCCGCCGCTTCTTCCATTAAATTTCGCAATTCTTCGGGCTTGGCTTCGATCAAACGCGAGATCATGCCCTGTTCGATAATCGCGTAAGAACGTGGGCCCAGACCGGTGCCGAGAAAGATATCGGTAATATCACGGCGACGACAACGCGCGCCATTGAGGTAATAATTGGATTGACCGTCACGACTGACCAGACGCTTGATCGAGATCTCGTTGTATTCCGCGTATTGACCGCCGAGTTTACCCAGGCTGTTATCGAATACTAACTCGATGGATGCCTGCCCTACTGGTTTTCTTGCAGCCGATCCGTTGAAAATAACGTCGGCCATGGAGTCGCCGCGCAGGTGCTTGGCCGAGCTTTCGCCCATTACCCAACGCACTGCATCAATGATATTAGACTTGCCACTTCCGTTAGGCCCAACAACGCCGACGAGATTGCTCGGCAGGTGTACAGTGGTTGGGTCTACAAAGGATTTAAAGCCAGACAATTTGATCTTGGAAAGTCTCATATCTCGTTGATTATCCAGTATTAAAGAAATAGATTTTTTTCAGTAGGACGTAATCCGGTACAATGCCCGGCTAAGGTAACACAGAGAGAAACCCATGCCTAGCCAACCCAGTAAAAATCTTGAAACCTTCGAAAACCCGAACCCGAAGCTGGATTACACCATCCGAATTCGCGTGCCGGAATTCACTTGTTTGTGCCCAAAAACTGGCCAACCGGACTTCGCCACGATCAATATTGAGTACGTCGCCGATCAGTCTTGCGTCGAGTTGAAAGCGCTGAAGATGTATATCTGGTCATATCGTGACCAGGGCGCCTTTCACGAGGCGGTGACCAATCAAATTTTGGCCGATCTAGTCGAAGCAACAAACCCACGCTTTATGCGCATTACCGCTGAATTCAACGTTCGAGGCGGCATATACACTACCGTCGTTGCCGAACATCGCAATCCTCAGTGGCAAGCACCCACGCTTGTGCAGCTTCCCTGATCCGTGAGCATAAATAAGCCGCTATTCCTCGGCATCGATTTTGGGACTTCTGGTTGTCGCGCCATCGTTATCGACGATGCGGCTACCATTTGTGCCGAAGCACGCGTTGAGCTCTCCGCGTCCATGGTTATAGGTAATCGGGTGTCGCAAGACCCACGCGTGTGGGAGACAGGTTTACGCTCATTATTTGATCAACTCCGCGGTCAGATTATGCTGAAAAATATCGTTGCGTTGTGTATCGACGGTACATCCGGCAGTGTGTTGTTGTGTGACGCCACTGGCACGCCGCTGACGCCAGCGCTGATGTATAACGATGCAGACAATGCCGATGCCGCCGAGCGCATTCGAACATTGGCGCCCGATCAAAGCGGTGCCCACGGTCGTAGTTCCGGTTTAGCCAAATTAATCAGCCTTCAAACCATGACTGACTCGCCCAATGCAATTGCTCTAAATCAGGCGGATTGGCTTAGCGGTGTGTGTCGTGGCGATTTTTTGATCAGCGATGAGAACAATGCGCTGAAAATGGGTTATGACCCGGTCGCGCGTAACTGGCCGCAGTGGATAGGCGAATTGCTTGATCTTGAGAAAATTCAGCTTCCAGTAGTACTCACTCCCGGTAGCTTCACCGGTCGGGTATGCGCGGAATTCGCGCAACGTAGCGGCCTGTCTACGACGACAGCGGTAATTGCCGGTACGACGGACAGTATCGCCGCATTTCTCGCAACAGGTGTTGATAATGTCGGTGACGCGGTTACCACTTTGGGTTCTACATTGGTGCTCAAAATATTGTGCGAAGAGCCGGTGTTTGCGCCGGAATTCGGCGTCTACAGTCATCGCCTGGGCGCCTATTGGCTGGCCGGCGGTGCGTCGAATGCGGGCTGCGCGGTGTTTAAACAGTTTTTCACTCAGAAACAAATCGATGACATGAGTGCGCAATTGAATCCTCAGCAATCAACGGGGCTGGACTATTATCCATTGCTACGCAAAGGCGAGCGTTTTCCCATCGCCGACCCAGACCTGGCCCCTCAATTGGAACCACGGCCGTCGAGCGATGTCTCTTTTTTCCAGGGCATGCTCGAAGGCCTGGCTACTATCGAACAGCAGGCCTATGAAAAGTTACACGAGATGGGCGCACCCTACCCGCGACGGGTTTTGACCAGTGGTGGTGGAAGCGTTAATGATGCGTGGACTCAGATTCGTCAAACAAAGTTACGCACCACGGTAGAACGTGCGCAACAAACCGAAGCCGCCTATGGTAGCGCCCTGCTGGCTCATGCGGCGATACAACAACAGGAATAAGCTATGTCAAAAAACAATCCTTTTAGCGGCGCGAATTATTTGCTACGTGGTGCAAGCATGTTGCGCCAGCCGGGTATACGTAAATTTGTGATTGTACCTTTACTGATCAATATCACATTATTCGTTGGGCTCACGTTTCTGATCTATTCATGGGCAAGCGATTTACTCGACGCCGCGCTGGCATCGATGCCGGAATGGTTGCAGTGGTTGGACTGGTTAGTCATGCCGATAGTATTAGGTGGCATGTTGTTGTTCACCTATTTTACGTTTACGATTGTTGCAAATCTGATTAGCGCGCCTTTTAACAGTTATCTGGCAGAAGCCGTCACCAGCATGGTCAGCAACAAAGAACCACTCGAAACCGACTGGGCCGAAGCACTTGCTTCGGTTGGTCCGACGATAAAAGAAGAGTTTCAAAAAATCACCTATGCAGGGATACGCGCGATACCGTTTCTCGGTTTGTTTTTTATTCCCGGCGTAAACTTTTTCGCCTCCGCCGCTTGGTTGGTCTACAGCTCATGGATATTGTCGCTTCAATATGTAGACTACCCTTTCGCCAACCAAAAAGTCGCCTTTCGTGATCAACGCCTGCGTATGCGCGAACGCCGTTGGCTAGGACTAGGTTTTGGGGGCGCGGTGATGTTTAGTACTATGATTCCGGTTGTTAACCTGTTTGTGGTTCCTAGTGCGGTTGTAGGGGCGACCTTGCTTCACTTGGAAAATTTTGAAGGTTCTGATTGATGGGTGATCCCAGCGCAACACAGCGATATTAATTGGAAATGACGTTAGACTGAGCATCAAACCAAGTCAACTCCTCGTAGTCGCGTTCCCATTAAAAATATAAAAGTAACGTGCACCCTATAAACCGACAAGAAATGCCGCAATTGAATTTTGCCGACAGTCTGTTAAATGAAATTGAGTGTAAGGCGAAACGATTTTCGCTTGTTGGTCTAGTAGATCCAGATATTAGGGTCAATACTGACGAGCAGGTGCTTATATTGCGAACAACGGATTTGTGTGATGCCAATAGCGTCATCCAAGACGTTGATTTGATGCGGATCCGCTGGTATATCAGCCTGGAGTCCGCCACACCAAATAGACTATCCTTTTCGCGTTACCTTGAGACTCTTTATCTCGCAGTTGGACTCAAACCGCATGTCTATATTGAGTACATAGCCTTCGACACAAATCCCTGGATTACCGAAAAACGGCGTGATGGTTTTCTGGTGACGACTTTTTCTGTGAAGAAAGAACCGTATCTACCAACTACGGTCCTTTCCGGCGAGAATGCAATTTTAATGTATTTGCAGTTACTTTGCCTTATCAAGAACCCCAAGATCCAGGCAAAACCGCCGGTCGAAATCGATTCATCACCTGGCGTGGGTGAGATAGCTAGCAAGCAAGCTCTGTCTCGACCTCCACTGCTGTTGCCGTTTTCGGGACTAAAAATCGATATCATTACACTTTGGCAAGGACTGCAATCGCAAGATAGAAAATACGTCAGCACAAATTTGAGGAAGGTTTAGCACCCGTCGAAAAACTTGCATTAATAATGAAAAGAACTCAGCTAAGCTTATCCAGCTTTCAGATACACACACCCGCGTTCATTAACAACAATACAATCGAACTCATTATCGAAACAACGCTGCCGGATGAGCAAAGAGCAAAAAAATCGCTACCGATGGAAGTTATACCTGAGCCTCAATGGAACCGTAAGCTTCCCCAAAAAGTAGACAAGTCAAAAGTAGAGAATTCTGGCAAACTAGGCCCAGGAGGCTCTAATGAAGAAGTCAAAATTTACAGAAACACAAATTGTATCGATATTAAAGGAAGCGGAGGCCGGAATCGGTGTACAGGAGATCTGCCGTAAACACGGGATCAGTTCGCCAACGTATTACAAGTGGAAGTCCAAATACGGAGGACTGGAAGCGTCTGAGTTAAAGCGAATAAAAGACCTGGAGTCTGAAAATGCCAAGCTCAAACGTATGTATGCGGATATGGCATTGGAAAACACTGCGC
>Ga0224496_10000638_pt1 | contig 23843 bp, 23 predicted proteins | sample SF_Jul11_sed_USG_2_FD_168127 | JGI IMG/M metagenome (GOLD analysis project Ga0224496, IMG submission 168127) | Sediment microbial communities from San Francisco Bay, California, United States - SF_Jul11_sed_USGS_8_1 | ecosystem: Environmental > Aquatic > Marine > Sediment | place: USA...
CCATCGCCTCTTCCGGCATACCAAAGGAGAAGATCACCGTTGTGATACACGCATCGGTCTGCCGCGACTTCCTGGAGCCGGCAACCGCGAACCTTGTGCACCATCGCCTCGGCCTCCCTGACGGCGCAACGGTATTCGACATCTCCAACGCCTGCCTTGGCGTACTGAACGGGATGATAACGATCGGCAACATGATAGAGATGGGACAGGCGGACGCCGGTATCGTCGTCTCCGGCGAAATGGGGGAGACGCTCGTAAACGGCACCATTGATACTCTCAACAAAGATACATCACTCACAAGGAAAAGCGTAAAGCCCGCTTTCGCCTCCCTTACCATCGGCTCCGCCGGCGCGGCAATCCTCCTTGCGCGGAGCGATATGGTTAAGGATGGGCGCCGTCTCCTGGGAGGGGTGACAAGGAGCGCGACGAAATACAGCGAGCTTTGCAGAAGCAACAGCGGAGACACCGGGGTTGATTCCGCCTCTACCCTCCTTATGAATACCGATTCGGAAGAGCTTATGCAGGCCGGTTGCGCGCTTGCCGGGGAGACCTTTCCCCTCTTCAAAAGAGCGATTGGATGGAACAACGATGATATTGACCGGGTCTTTACCCACCAGGTCGGCTCAGCTCACAGGAAACTCATGTACGAAAGCATTGGGCTGGATGAAAAGAAAGATTTTTCAACGCTCGAGTTCATGGGGAACACCGGTTCCGCCGCCCTCCCTTCGGCTTTTGCCATCGGCATTGAACGCGGCGCGGTAAAGAAGGGGGACAAGATAGCCCTTCTCGGCATCGGGTCCGGCCTCAATACCGTCATGCTCGGCGTGGAATGGTAAAGAAATGATCAACCTGGAATCAATAAAAGGGGAATATCCTTTTCAGCCCCACACTTTCGATATCGACGGCCTTTCGATGAACTACATCGATGAAGGCTCCGGCGAACCGATAGTCATGCTTCATGGAAATCCCACTTGGTCGTTCTATTACCGCAAACTCGTCGCGCCTCTTGGAGGGAGATGCAGGGTTGTCGTCCCGGACCACATCGGATGCGGCCTCTCTTCAAAACCTCAGAGGTACAGATATACACTCGAAACCCATATAGACAACCTCACCCGCCTAATAGACCACCTGGGGCTAAAAGAGATAACGCTGGCGGTTCATGACTGGGGGGGCGCTATCGGTATCGGATACGCCGTCAGGCACCCGGAGAATGTAAAAAGGATAGTGGTATTCAATACCGCCGCGTTTCTCTCACCGAACATTCCCCCTTCCATAAACCTCTGCCGCACGCCTATTCTTGGCGAATTCGTTATGAGAGGGTTGAACGGTTTCCTCGGAGCGGGCGTTCACCTCAGGTTCGGGATGGCGAAGCCGGAACGCTTTACAGCTGAGGTCAAGGAGGGTTATCTCGCTCCATACCGCACTTGGCACGACCGCGTGGCAATTGCCAGGTTTGTCCAGGATATCCCGATGTCGATGGATCACCCCACATACAATCTCCTCCTCTCCATCCAGGAGAGCCTGGGGCTCCTTAAAGACAAGCCGATGCGGATAATCTGGGGGATGAACGACTTCTGCTTTACTGAAAAATTCCTCGAAAGCTGGATGAAATATTTTCCAGAGGCCGACGTTCACCGGATGGAAGACGCCGGACACTGGGTGGTGGAAGACTCCTACGAAAAGATCATCCCGCTACTTGAAAGTTTCATGGAGGGTGGGCGATGACCCTTTCAAAAAACATGAATACGATAATCCCCTTTTGCGAAACGGCAAAGAAGAAGGGAAATGCCGTTGCGGTAGCCCACCAGGTAGGAAAGAAGTATAAGGAGATAACATTTGCCGATCTCGACAGGGAGAGTACGCTCCTGGCATCCGGGCTGGTCCGGCAGGGTATCGGCAGTGGGGTAAAGACGCTCCTTATGGTAAAGCCGGGGATAAAGTTCGTCAGCACCGCCATTGCGCTGTTCAAGGCCGGGGCCGTGCCGGTGTTCATTGATCCTGGGATGGGGCTTCGAAACCTCTTCAACTGCGTTGAAAAGGTGGAGCCGGAAGCTTTTATAGGGATACCAAAAGCTCATATAGCTAGGCTCCTCTTCAGGAGCCGCTTCAGAACGGCTCAAAAACTGGTAACTATCGGTCCGAAGATCTTCTGGGGAGGCTCTACATATAACAACCTCATCAAGGGAGCAGAGAATGATTTCACGATCGCGAGCGTAGAGCCGAAGGATACCGCCGCGATCATATTCACCACCGGCTCCACAGGCCCTCCAAAAGGGGTTATCTATACGCATGCCATGTTCAGGGCGCAGACCGATACGATTCGCGAGCAATACGGAACGACGCATGGCGACGTAGACCTTGCCGCCTTTCCCCTCTTCGCCCTGTTCAGCGTTAGCCTCGGAATGAAGGCGGTCATACCAGACATGGATCCGACGAAACCGGCGAAGGTTGATCCATTAAAGATTGTGAATGCGGTTAACGATCAGGGGGTGACGTTCACCTTCGGCTCGCCTGCCATTTGGGAGAGGGTTTCCTCGTACTGCGAAAAGAGATCGATAAAACTCCCGACCCTGAAAAAGGTTCTCATGGCAGGCGCGCCTGTATCGATGCAGATTCATGAAAGATTGCTAAACGACATTCTCACAAAGGGTGCGGAAACGCATACCCCGTACGGCGCCACGGAAGCTCTCCCGATAGCGGATATGAAGGGGAGTGAAGTCCTCTCATCTACCGGCATACAAACCAGGGATGGAAAAGGGATATGCGTAGGCTCTCCATTGCGGAACGCGAAAATAAGAATTATCAAAACTACCGAAAGCGAGATCCCTGTATGGGACAACTCCCTCCTCGCCCCTTCCGGTGAAAAAGGGGAGATAGTCGTGCAAGGTTCCGTCGTCTCAATTGGATACCTCCGTCTCCCCGAGCAGACCGGGATGGCAAAGATAACCGATGGTGATTCCTTATGGCACCGGATGGGGGACATCGGCTACTTCGATGACAAGGGGCGTCTCTGGTTCTGCGGAAGGAAGAACCACCGGGTGATCACTTCCAAAGGAACCTTGTACTCGGTCTGCACCGAAGCGATCTTCAACCGGCATCCTGCGGTTCTCCGCTCCGCGCTTGTCGGTCTGGGCAGCCTTTCCGAAAATGGAAAAAAATTCCAACACCCTGTAATTGTCATAGAACTTAAAAAGGAAAATATAAAGGACAACAGAGAACTGCTGACTCATGAGCTATTGGCACTGGGAGCAAAGAGTCCTCTCTCCTCTTCTATCAAGGATGTGCTCTACTACTACGACGTTTTTCCCACCGATATCCGGCACAACGCGAAAATTTTCAGGGAAAAACTGAAATTCTGGGCTGAACAACAACTCCCCCGCCTGGTACCGTAACGATGAGAGCGCTTGTCACAGGAGGGGGTGGGTTCCTCGGCAGGGCAATCGTTAAAAAACTGCTGGAGCGTGGAGATTCCGTAAAGGTTCTTGGACGAAGGAGCTACGCAGACCTGGCCGCACTTGGAGTTAAGACTGTTCAGGGTGACGTCGCCGACATGCAAAAGGTTTCAGAGGCGTGCGCTTCCGTCGACGTCGTATTTCACACAGCCGCTCTCGCTTCCATATGGGGGAAGCGTGACGATTTTTTCAGCGTTAATGTTGCCGGTACGCGAAACGTTATCAATGCGTGCTTCAAGCATGGGATTAAAAAACTGGTACACACCAGCTCGCCAAGCGTGGTGTATGACGCAACCGACCAGTTGAATATAGACGAAAGCGCCCCCTACCCCCCCCAATACCTCGCGCTCTATCCTGAGACAAAGGCAATCGCCGAACGGGAGGTTATCGCGGCGAACGGCAAGGATCGGCTCCTCACCGTTTCATTAAGGCCACATCTCATCTGGGGACCCGGTGATACGAACCTTATACCGAGGCTTATCGACCGCGCTCGTAATGGAAACCTCATGATTGTCGGTGACGGAAAAAACATCATCGACTCCGTATACATAGATAACGCCGCCGAAGCGCACCTCCTTGCCGCCGACCGCCTCACGGCAGATTCGCCTGTCGCCGGTTCATCCTATTTCATAACGCAGGGGGAGCCGCTCAACTGCTGGGGTTGGATAAACGAGATCCTGCAGGGGTTCGATCTCCCCCCTGTCAGAAAAACGATCGGCTATAAAACCGCCTACCGCATTGGGGGGTTGATGGAGATAGCCTACAGACTGCTTGGGAAAACATCAGAACCGAGGATGACCCGTTTTCTCGCCTCACAGCTTGCCACCTCGCACACCTACAATATCGGGAAGGCGAATAATGAGCTCGGCTACTACCCTGCCGTTTCTGTCAAGGAAGGGATGGAAAGGCTTTTCAAAGCGGGTCTTCCGCGACATTTCTGATCGGTAAGATAATCAGGGCTTAATAGCTGAAAAGGGTGTAGATGCTCATCCCGGCGAAGATAGAAAGCGCCAGAAAGAACGGAAAGATGGCGTAATAGATATACCTTATCGCCTTCTTCAGGTCGCCGTGGCGGTAATATGTCGCCACGATAATTCTCCAGAGTTCCGCTTCGGCATACACGAGCATATCCTCGGCGTTCGTCTTGTCCAGCCTGCTCTTGAACGTTTTGAAATCCCTGAAATCCTCGTATGTGTCCCGCGCGTGAAAGTAGTATATCTGCGGGGTACCTGCACCAAGCATGTCGTGGCTCTTCACCCAGACGTTTACAATGCTCGATGTGGCGATGAGCATCGAGAGAAGAAGCATCGCTATCGTCATCAAAACAAGGAGGATGATGATAAGAATTATAATCCTTGTCGCCAAGGTTGCTTCGACAGGTGTATCGACGTAACCGCTTATGAACCTGCCGAACAGGAAAAGCGTCGCCGTTACCAGCACTGCGTCGGCGCTCATGACGATAGCGGCCCTGCGCGAGATAGCCACGCGGAGCACATCATACCTGTCTATGAGCCAGGTAAGAGTCTCGAATTTTTCCTTGTAAATATTTTCAGCCACCAGTTTCTTCCTAGCCTCATCATATCGCTCTTTCCGGTTCCAACCAAGCTTTGGGGAGATTTGGAAAAGCCGGTGAAAAGGTGTAGATTCTAGGGTATATGCGGTTTGACTCTACGATTTTACCGGGTGAGACTGTTATTAAACCCTTTCTTATGAAAATAGCGTGAAAGCTGACAGCAACAGGATGGAATTTGTGGCGCACAGAGGATACGCGGCCCATTATCCAGAAAATACTATCATCTCCTTTGAAAAAGCTCTTGAGACCGGATGCCTTTTCCTCGAATGCGACGTTCAGCTTTCATCCGATAACATACCGGTCATAATCCACGATGACAATATTTTCAGGACATCTGGACAACATGGGAAGGTAAAGGATATGACCGCCAAGGAACTATCCCGCACAAACGTTGGAGAGCCTTCGCGCTTCGGCGCCAAATTCAACGATTCGCCGGTTCCGATGCTTTCCGACATCATCCCCCTCCTCCGCTCCAACCCGAAAGCAAAGATATTCGTCGAGCTGAAGGAAGAGAGCCTTGCCCATTTCGGCATCGACTTCATGGTCGGCAAGGTTCTTGATGTTCTTGCTCCGGTGAAGGAACAATGCCTGATAATCTCCTTCAACTATCAGTCGCTTGAATCGGCCCGAAGGCAGGGATGGAACGAAACCGGATGGGTCCTTGAATCATGGAACGAAGAGAGCCGCATGATGGCAAAGAAGCTCTCCCCTTCGTACCTGATCTGCAATTACAGGAAAATACCGCCGGAAAAGGAAAATATCTGGCCAGGCCCATGGGAATGGTTCCTGTACGAAATTACCGATATTGATGTCGCTCTCAGGTGGAACAGGCTCGGCGTCCGCTATATAGAAACGATGGAAGCGGGCGAAATGATAGAGAGTTTAAAGAGGAAAGGGAGTTAATGGAAAACAAAAATTACGATATCGTTGTAGTTGGGGGTGGGATACATGGCGTCGGTACCGCACAGGCGGCCGCCGCGAATGGATACTCTACCCTCCTTCTTGAAAAGGAGACTCTCGCATCGGCAACTTCAAGCAGGTCGAGCAAGCTGATCCATGGCGGTCTTCGCTATCTGGAATCGGGAAACCTCCACCTTGTATACGAATGCCTCCGCGAGCGGCACCTTCTGCTGGTGAACGCCCCGTCACTGGTGAAGATGATCCCTTTCAACATACCCATATACAAAAGTACCAGCAGACCCCCATTCATTATCCGCATCGGCCTTACGCTCTATTTCGCCCTGGCGGGATTCAGGATGGAGGCAATTTTCCGTTCGGTGCCGAAAAGCGAATGGAGCGGACTCGACGGGTTGACAACGGACGATCTCAAGGCCGTTTTCCGATACGGCGACGCCCAGACTGACGACAGGCTCCTTACCGAATCGATAATGAGATCGGCACAAAAGCTCGGTGCCGACCTCGCAACGCAGGCGGAGTTCATAGGAGCCGAATACGGTAGCGAAGGATGGGCCGTCAGCTATAAGCAGAACGGGAAGTCGAATAATGTGCGGGCATCGGTGATCATTAACTGCGCTGGCCCATGGATAAACGACGTCTTGCGGAGAGTAACTCCTCGCCAGAAAGAGGCGTCAGTAGAGTTTGTCGCCGGTACGCACATTCTCCTCGATGGAAAACTTGATAAGGGGGTCTATTTCGTGGAGGCCCCTCAGGATAAACGCGCAGTTCTGATAATGCCGTGGCAGGATAAGATACTTATAGGGACCACTGAAACCGTTTTCAAGGGGGATCCCGCGAAGATAGAACCTCTTGAAGAGGAGAAAGAATATCTGCTTAAGACGCTGGCGAAATATTTTCCAAAGTTCAAGGGGGCGACCAAAGCAGATATCATTGAATCATTCGCCGGGATAAGGGTGCTCCCCACCGGCGAAGACGACCCTTTCCACCGCTCGCGAGAGACCTTTTTCCATCACGGCAACCTGAAAGAGGCCCCTATGCTGACTATTTGCGGAGGAAAGCTGACATCATACAGGGCAACATCGGAGAAAATAATCAGGGCTGTATCCCCGCTCCTCCCTTCCCGCATGAGAATAGCCGATACCAGGAGACTGAGGCTGGAATAAAAGTTTCCTTCTTCCGTTTTGCTGTCACTTTCGCACCCAGTTTGCATTTCATGTTAAGATGTCCTGATAAACAGTTCTTTCTCTCTTTTTAATATTTACGGTTGGGCATAAAAGTGGAAAAAATTAAGATTCTCATTGCCGAAGATTCAGAGGACATATGCAACCTGTATAAAGCAGGTCTTCCTGCCGACAAATTTGAAATCACTTTTACAAATAACGGCGAAGACGCGCTTGAGCTTCGAAAAACAGTAGAGCCCGATATCCTCTTGCTTGATATCAAAATGCCCATAATGTCAGGTTTTGCCGCGCTGAAAAAACTTAGGGCCAAGACCCCTTTAGCTAAGGAGGGAAAGACCGACCCCCGCGGAAAAAAACTTCCCGTTGTGATAATGGCTACCGCGATGAAAAAGAGGGAGGACATTATGGACTGCGTAAAGCTGGGGATAAACGGCTATATAGTAAAACCTTTCAGCCACAAGGAGATCGCGGACAAGATCATTTCGATGTACATCACGGTTTATCCAGAATAATCCATCATTTGTTTATTGCCTGAATATCCTCACCACCTTTAGCTGATAATTACAACCTGCAAAGATCCAAACTCGTATCTGAGCGGGGCGATGAAGCCCGTAGCTTTACGGTTTTGTTGATATGTGCGGACAATATCCATTCTCCTTCCGCTTGTTCGCCAATTTGTTTCAATTCCTGAAAAACAAAAGGGAAATGTGCTGAACCTGCATACCGTTGTGATTCAAAGTTGCCTTACCGGCGGCGGAAAACTATAATGCCAGTCCAAAAGCGGAAAGGAACCGCTTTTACGAAAGTATCGTATGATCAGGATAAATTGATTCATCTGTTTGCATTGTGCAACATGATTTTTTAAGGAATAGTTTTTGTTTAATTCCAGAATAGTGATTACAGGGGTCGGCCTCGCCTCCCCAAACGGCAACAACCTAGCCGAATACCGCGAAGCGCTTCTAAACGGAAGATCCGGCGTTACCGATATCGAAACACGATACATGGGTAAGGTTCATGCGGGGGTCTGCAACTTCGACGATCAGAAATACCAGAAGAAAAAAGAGATCCGAAGGGGGACCAGGGCCGGGAGCATCGCCATCTACTCCTCCCACGAGGCGATAGCGGATGCCGGGATCGACCTCGACAAGGTCGGGCGCGACCGGGTCGGCGTATACCTCGGCATCACGGAACATGGCAACGTGGAGACCGAAAACGAGATCTACAAGATAAGCCAGTTCGGCTACGACACGAAATACTGGACCCACCACCACAATCCGAGAACCGTGGCAAACGCACCTGCTGGAGAGGTGACCCTGAACCTGGGGATAACAGGCCCGCACCTTACCCTCGGGGCCGCGTGCGCCGCCGGAAATATCGGCCTTATTACCGGCTCCCAGATGCTCCGCCTCGGCGACTGCGATCTCGCCCTGGCCGGGGGTGTTTCCGAAAGTATCCATACATTCGGTATCTTCGCTTCCTTTAAGGCTCAAAACGCCCTCGCCCACCATGACGACCCGACGAAGGCTTGCAGGCCTTTCGCAAAGGACAGGAACGGCATTGTCGTGGCCGAAGGGGGATGTGTTTATACCCTGGAAAGGCTCGATGATGCCAAGGCAAGAGGGGCGAAAATATACGGGGAGGTCGTCGGATACGGTCAAAACTCGGATGCGACCGACTTCGTCCTCCCGCACCCTGCCCGCCAGGCGGAATGCATCCGTTTGGCCCTAAAACGCGCCGGAATGGAGCCATCCGAAATAGACATAGTAAGTACCCACGGCACCGGCACGCACCTCGGCGACGAACAGGAGTGCCAGGCTATAAGGGAGGTATTTGACGGTTCCGGCGGGACATACATCAACAATACAAAAAGCTTCATAGGGCATGCCATGGGGGCCGCCGGAGCGCTGGAGCTGGCGGGAAACCTCCCATCCTTCCAGGATGGATTGATACACCCCACTATCAACCTAAATGAAATAGATCCCGAATGCAGGCTGAATAACCTTGTAATAGACAAACCATTAAAAAAAGGGGAGATAAACAGTATTTTAAACAACTCCTTCGGCATGCTCGGCATCAACTCCGTTGTAATAATTAAACGTTTTGTAAGTTAATTTCGCTTTTTCCCCTTTTCTTTAGTACAATTTCCGGGTTTAATAATAGAATAAAACGAAAGTGGATTTGCAAAAGGAGAGTTTTAGTGACAAAGGAGAGTCTACAGGCTGTAATAATCGATATTATCAGGGGAATTGCACCGGACGAAGATTTAAACAGCATTGATGCGGAGAAACCTCTAAGGGAACAGATTGACCTCGACTCAATGGATTTCCTCGATATCGTAATGGAACTCCGTGTACGCTATAAAATCGACGTCCCGGAATCGGATTACATGGCGCTCAACACGCTAAAGAGCACCGTGGACTATCTGTTTCCCAAAATGCAGAACGCCTGACCATTCTGAGGCCTGTCTAAAGGTTGAATAGGCCACAATCCTACGATGTACTGATTATCGGCGCAGGTCTGTCCGGCCTCGCCGCCGGCATACGCCTCGCCCATTTCGGCAAGAAGGTCGCCATCCTGGAGCGCCATGACCGAGTGGGGGGGCTGAATTCATACTACACCATGAACGGCCGGGAACTTGATGTCGGCCTTCACGCAATCACTAATCTCAACCCTAATAACGGCCCGTTTGGCGCGATGAAAAAGGTTCTGCGCCAGCTGAGATTGAAAGCTGAGGATTTCGACCTCCACCCCCACAATAAAAGCCTGGTAACCTGCCATGGAACAAATCTGGAGTTCACCAACGAATTTGATTATTTCGTGTCTCAAATTAACGATACTTTTCCCGGCGAAAGGGATAATTTCCAGAAACTGCTGAAAAAAATGGATTCGATGAATCTATTCGACTATGGCTCCCCCGCCGAAAGTTCAAGGGAAATTCTCGGCTCCACCTTCGGCGACCCGCACCTTGCCGAGATGCTCCTCCTCCCGGCAATGTTCTACGGCAACTCCCGCGAGGACGATATGGAATTCCGGCAGTTCGCGATCCTCTTCAACTCCATTTTCAGGGAGGGGATAGGAAGGCCGCGCAACGGCATTAGGCCGATTCTTGATGTATTGGTAAAGAGATTCACCGAATCCGGGGGGAAATTGATGCTCGAATCGGGCGTCATGTCCATAATTACTGAAAATAAAAAGGCAGTTTCGGTGACCCTGTACGACGGAAGGATCTTGCATTGTGACAGCATTCTCTCCTCTGCCGGACACCCGGAAACCATCGCCCTCCTAGCTGAAAGCGGCGCTTCAAAAGTGCCCGAACAGGGGCGGATCTCATTCATGGAATCGTTATCGGTGCTCGATCGCCCCACTGCTGAAATCGGATTCGAGTATGGGATCGTCTTTTATAGCCTAAGTGAAAAGCTCTCTTACCGCAGACCGGATACCCCCGTAGATACCTCCAGCGGTGTTATATGCCTCCCCGACAATTTTGCCTATCCGGAGCCTCTCGACTCCAGAATGGTAAGGATAACGAACATCGCTGACCACCGTTTCTGGGAAAAGATCGATCCTATGAAGAATCTCCCCGAAAAGAATGAGTGGTACAAACGGTCGCTGAAGGACGTTTCCGCGATACTTCCCGACATCTCCGGTAAAACCGTATTTACCGACATCTTCACCCCCCGCACTATCGAACGCTATACGGGCCGTTTTAACGGCGCTGTTTACGGCGCACCCGTTAAATTATGGGATGGCTGTACCGACATCCCGAATATCTTCATTTGCGGAACCGACCAGGGGTTCCTCGGCATTGTCGGTTCAATGCTGAGCGGAATTTCCATAGCCAACGACCGCCTCTTAAAATAACGCCTACTACCTGCTAAAATATCGCACCTGAATCAATTATGGAGAAACGGCAACTAATATGAGCAAGCGCGGATTGAAGAATATCAAGAGCGAATACGACGTCATCGTGATAGGCGCGGGCTTAGGCGGCCTCACATGCGCCAACATGCTGGGGAGGCGGGGCTACTCCGTGCTTTTGCTGGAACACCACACCCATCTGGGCGGGCTTGCGGCGTATTTCAAGAGAAAAAAACATATCTTCGACGTCGCGCTTCACGGCTTTCCTGTCGGCATGATCAAGACATGCCGAAAATACTGGAACGCCGATATGGCGGACAGGATAGTCCCTTTGAAAAGAATAATTTTTGACAACCCACAGTTCTCTCTTGAAACCACATATACAAAGGATGACTTCACAAAACTTCTGATTGAAAAATTCGGCGTACCTGCCGAGACCGTGGAAGCCTTTTTTGAGCACACCCGCAGTATGAACTTCTACGACAACGACAAAAGGACCGTGCGTGAGCTGTTCCAGGAGTATTTTCCCGACCGCGACGACGTCTGGCGTCTCCTTATGGAGCCGATAACATACGCGAACGGCTCCACTCTCGATGAGCCAGCTATCACATACGGAATAGTCTTCAGCAATTTCATGAACAAGGGGGTCTACACATTTCAGGGGGGGACCGACCTCATCATTAAAATGATGGAAGAGGAACTTTTAAAGAACGGCGTTGACGTGCGAACCAAAGTGCTGGTTGAAAAGATCGGAACAGAAAACGGCGCCGTGACCGGCGTAGTTGCAAACGGCGAATTCATAAAATCTAAAGCGGTTGTTTCAAACGCCAACCTTATCAGCACGGTACTGGAAATGCTGGACAAGGAAGCGATCACGTCTGAGTTCCGGCAGCAGACCGAAAAGGTGCAGGTGAACAACTCATCCTGCCAGGTCTACATCGGCATAAAGAACGGCGAAAAGATAGACGATATCGGCGAGCTCCTCTTTACCTCAACCGCGCCGAAATTCAACGCCGAGATGATGAGAAGCATGGATGTCACCAGCAGAACCTTTTCTGTCTACTACCCCTACGCCAGACCGGGCCACGACAGGTATACTATCGTCTCTTCAACGAACGCGAATTACGACGACTGGGCGTCGCTTTCTGAAAATGAATACAAAGAGGCAAAAGAGCACCTGATAGAAACCACTCTCGAAGCTCTTGAAAAATATGTGCCCGGCGTAAGGGGAAAAATAGACCACCTGGAAGCGGCAACACCCAAGACCTTCCTGAGATATACAAGACATCTTGGCGGCTCTTCATTCGGTACAAAATTCGAAGGGCTCGAGATAAGCAACTCGCTTCCCAATATGGTAGGGGGGCTCTTCTTTACCGGCTCTGTAGGTATTATCATGTCGGGATGGTTAGGGGCGGCCAATTACGGTGTTATAATCTCAAATGATGTTGACAAATATATGGGGAAACTAGGTGTTTGATTTTTCCGGTTATACGGTAATAGTTACCGGCGGAACAAGGGGGATCGGCGGAGCCATATCCGAATCGTTTCTCGCTTCCGGAGCCAAGGTGATAGCCATATATGCCGGAAATGAAGCTGGAGCGGAAAATTTCCGAAATAAAAACGCCTCGCATTCCGCAAATCTTGAAACCTTGAAACTCAATGTAGCTGACTATGAAAGCGTTGAGAAGTTTTTTGACAAATTCGAAGAGAAGCATGAAAAGCTTGATGTTCTTGTCAATTGCGCCGGCATCAGGCGGGACTCCATTGTAGGAATGATGAAACCGGCCGACTGGCAGGACGTGATCGATATAAACCTGACCGGGACTTTCAACATGTCGAAATTCTCCGTACTGCAGATGATGCGCAAAAAACAGGGGAGGATCATCAATATCACAAGTCCAAGCGGACGAATCGGTATTGAAGGGCAGGCAAACTACGCCGCTTCCAAGGCCGGACAGGTAGCATTTACCAAATCGCTTTCAAAGGAGACCGCATCGAGGAAGATAACCGTTAATTGCGTCAGTCCCGGATTCATAGAGACTGACCTGATAGCCGATCTTCCGGAACAGGCGCGTGAAGATTATAAAAAGATCATTCCTCTGCGACGCTTTGGAACTCCTGGTGAAGTTGCCCCTGCCGTTCTCTTTCTCGCTTCAAAGGAGGCATCCTATATCACCGGCACCGTACTTGAAGTGAGCGGCGGATTATAGATGGAAGATATTTTAAGAGCCATACCTCATCGCCCCCCTTTTCTCTTTCTCGATAGAATCACCGAATCGGGCTCAAATTTCCTGAAAGCGGAAAAGGAGCTGAAACCGGAACTCGATTTCTTCAAGGGGCACTATCCTTCTTTTCCTATCATGCCGGGGGTACTGATCTGCGAGGCGATATTCCAGGCCGGGGCAATACTCCTTTCAAAACTTGTTGAAGCCGGTTCCGACAAGGTGCCGGTGCTTACCAGGATAAAAAACGCCCGGTTTAAAAGGATGGTTCGTCCTGGAGACATACTAAACGTACACACGGAGATCATCGAAAAACTTGGGGAGGTCTTTTTCATGCGCGGGAAAGCGCTCGTTGGGGGGAAGACCGCCGTAGACGTGGAATACGCTTGCACACTTGCCATGATGGAAGGTGCTAACGAATGAGCTTTCTCGGATTTGAAGGGAAGAATTACCTGATTTTCGGCGTAGCAAACAAAAAGAGCGTCGCTTATCACATCGCCGATATCATACGGAGGGAAGGTGGAAACCTCTACCTCTCCGTGCAGGATGAAGAGAAAAAAAATGCCGCGGAAAAACTCTTCCCAGAAGCCAAGATATTTACCTGCAACGTATCAGATGAAAATGACATTACTCGCCTCGCACGCGAAGTAAAGGATGCGGCCGGATCGGTACACGGTATTGTCCACTCCGTGGCTTTCGCCAATTTTTCCGAAGGGATAAAATCGTTTCACGAAACCGTGAAAAAGGATTTCCAGGAAGCGCTTGATATCTCCTGCTTTTCGCTTATCACGATAGCGAATGCTTTCAAGGATATCATTGACGCGAAAGGCTCCGTGGTAACGATCTCAATCTCCACCACGCGCATGGCATCGGAGAATTATGGCTACATGGCCCCTATAAAGGCCGCGCTTGATTCCTCCCTCGCTTTTCTCGCGAAAAGCTTCAGCCATTTCAGCGAAGTGAGGTTCAACGCCGTCGGCCCCGGATTATTGAAAACTTCAGCCTCAGCGGGGATACCAGGCTACGTTGATTCTTACCTGTACGCGCAGAATATGACTCTAAGAAAGCGCGCAGTGGAGACGCGCGAAGCAGCAAACGTAGCCGCGTTCCTCCTTAGCGATGCGTCGAGCGGAGTAACTACGCAGAAAATAGTCGTAGACGGCGGGATGGACACCAACTATTTCGACAAGGATACGATAAAAAAAGTACTTGAATAACCCTCAAGGGACATCCCCTCCCCCTGACCGTTTCCCATCTTGGCGCCTCCTGCCGGCATGACAGCCGCTTTTCGTGGGGGTAATTTCCCTTCAAGACAGGGAGTGAATCCTCCGATATACTAGGGATGAAAACAGGGGGTAAACATGGACAAAGGGAATGCCGGGAAACCAAGCGTGAGCGCAGTTATACTCACATGGAACCGCAGGGAGGATCTCGCGCAAACGCTTGATATTCTATCGACTGACCCCTACGAAAACCTGGAAATTATCGTGATAGACAATAACTCAACCGACGATACCGATAAAATGGTCACGGGGCGCTTTCCTGCCGTAAGCTACCTGAAGCTGGAAGATAATGTCGGAATCGCCGGTTATAACATCGGCTTTAAAAAGGCGGCCGGAGAGTATATTGTCGCATTTGATTCCGATTCCTATCCTCACCGTGACGCTATAGGCAAAATGGTAAAACTTTTCGATGAGAACAGGGACGCGGGGGTTGTAGCTTTTGATGTCCACTCTCCCACCCAGACCGCCTTAAATGCCGACATAAAGGACAACTCGGTAAACGAGATAGTTGGATATCACGGAGCAGGCGTAGGTTTTCGGCGCGAGGTGTTCCGGGATGCTGGATACTGGTTTGAGCCTTTTTTCCTCTATTTCAATGAGATGGATCACGCAATGCGGGTTTCCAGAGCCGGATACAAAATCATTCGAACCCCTTCTATCCGAGCGTTCCATAAATCGAGTATCTCATCCAGGCCATCCGCCAACGGCCCCTACTATTACGTTCGGAACGCGCTATGGCTCGCATGGAGAAACTATCCTCTCTTCCCGATGTTCTGGACTACCCTTCATATCATTTACATGGCGGTTTCGGAAGCGTTCAATCAGCACACCTTTATATACATAAAAGCCCTATACGACGCTTTCGTGCGTATAGACGAAATAATTGCGTCCAGGGATCCTTTGAAAACGGAACTTTTCAGGAAAACTCGTGTCCCTCTCAGTCTCGCATTTTCCAGGTGGGGATAATGAACACATTGGTATTTAAATCGGCTTCAATGGAGCGGCTGGACTCTCTTCTTGACAAGTTGATCGCGGAAAAGAAGGATGACGACAGGATAGACGTCCTGACACATTCACACTGGGGTGAAACTATAAAGGCAAACTACCCCGCCTGCAATGTGATCAATTACCCTTATTCTGAAAATTTCAGCAGGAAATCGGTTTTAACCCTTGTCAGCGATGAAACTTTGCTCCCCGAATATGACCAAGTCATCGTCCTGTTGTCCAACTTGACCGGAAAAGGACACCATAATGTTTTGATGGCGGCAGAGGTTTTCGGGAAAACAGTCCTTTCATTCAATACAAACTCAGAGTTTTCCCACATTTCCCTTTTACGCATTCATACGGATAATATAAAACGTGCCACTTTATTCCCGTTTGTAATTTCTGGTACACTCTTATTCTGGCTGGTAGGGGGGGCTTTACTCCTTCCGCCTCTTGTTTTGCGCTCCATGCGGCTAGCTTTGACCAATGATCGGGGGTTGAATAAATAGTGGATAAATCAGTTAATGTTCTGATCACCGCGGCCTCAAGACGGGTTGCGCTGGTGCGCTCGTTCGGTGACGCTCTTGCCGAACTGGGGGTGAAAGGGAGTGTCATTGCCACCGATGTTGATCCGCTTTCAGCCAGCCTCGCTTTTTCACATAAAAATATTATCGTTCCCCTTTCCACTTCGCCGGACTATATAGATAAAATAAAACAGGTCTGCGAAAAAGAAAAGGTATCGCTTCTGATACCTACGATTGATGAAGAGTTGAATCTTTTTGGCAGGCACAAAAAGGATTTTGCCGAGATAGGGGTAAAAATCCCGGTTTCCGAAGAAGAGATCGGCGAGATATGTAACGACAAATACAAGACCTACTGCTTTTTCCGTGATAATAACCTTCCAATCGCGCAGACGTGGCTCCCCGATGAGATCAGAAAGATTGAGCCATCTTTCCCCCTCTTCATAAAACCTAGGATCGGACGAGGCGCCGTTAATGCCTATCCGGTCAAAAATCAGAAAGAGCTCGACTTCTTCCTGGATTACGTAAAGGATCCGGTCGTGCAGACATTTCTTCCTGGCGACGAATATACCGTTGACATACTTTGCGACTTCAGCGGGGAGGTAATTTCAGTTGTTCCCCGCCAAAGGCTCGTTATCAGATCCGGCGTATGCGACCGGGGACGCACAAAAAAGGATATGGATCTGATAAATACCAGCATCCATGTAGCCAAAACGCTTAAGATCATCGGCCCCGCAAATCTGCAATGCAAGGTACATAACGGAAAGATTACATTTTTTGAGGTAAACCCGAGGTTTTCCGGCGCCATTCAGCTCACCATCAAGGCTGGCGCAAACTTTCCTCGCATGATTCTGAAAATGATGAATGGCGGTATTGCTCCCATCATAGGTGAATTCGAGGAAGACCTTACAATGGTATCGTACGAAGAGAGCATTTATCATTACAGCAATGGTAAACACAAACCGACCGGGGAAAAAGGGAATTAAGCAGATACCAGGCGAAAAAAAAACCGCCCCCCTTTTCAAGGTAGCTTTGATTGGATGCGGGCGCATCGGATGGATGCTTGAAGACGATCCGCTTCGCGTAAAGCCTGCCACCCACGCGGGGGGATTTTCAAATCATCCAAAAACCAAGATCACATCCGCCTGCGATATCAACAAGACACGCCTTCACCAATTCGGCGAGCGGTACGGCATTGACAGCAATTCACTCTATACCGATTTTAAAGATCTACTAAAAAATGAAAATCCGGATATCGTCAGCATCGCTACATGGACAGAACATCACTGCGAAATGGTCATTGAATCCGCAAAAAATAAAAGCGTTAAAGGTATCTACTGCGAAAAACCGATATCACTTACCCTGAAGGAAGCCGAAAGGATGAATGCCGCGTGTAAAAAAAGGGGAATCCCTCTTGTAATCGGCCATGAAAGAAGATTCGATTCAAACTTCGTAAAAATCAAAAATATGATCGACGATGAAGTATTCGGAAAACTCCGCACTATCGTAGCTCACACGCTTTCCTCCCAGGTGCCGAAGCTTCCGGTTTCAAAATTTGCCGGCGGAACCCTGTTCCACGACGGGACACACCTTTTCGATCTGGTCCTCTATTTCGGCGGAGCCGCCGATTATGTGGTCGGATTTGACGAACGTGATTTCGGCAGAAAATATATCGAATCTACCGCCGTAGGATTCATAAAACTCAAGAATGGCGTTAACGTCCTTTTCGAGGGTGGAGGGAGAAGGAAGTATTTCAAATTCGACCTCGACATGCAGTTTGAACGCGGGCGGATACTTATCGGGAACTCCGGCATACATCTTTTCGGCTCCAAAAAAAGCAGGCACTATACCGGCTTTTTCGAGCTTGAGCCCATTCCTTACAAGGAGCCGAAAAACCGGAAGAACGCTTTCGTGGTCGCAGTCGATGAAATTGTAAGATCGATCAAAAACGGTCATGTTCCGAGATCAAACGGTGAGGAGGGAAAGAACAGCCTCGAATTGATACTTTCAATTTATAAATCAGCTTCCAAAGGTGGAAAGAAAGTTAAAATCGGAGGAAAAAATAGGGGATGAGTCCCAACTCAAACAATTCTGTCGTCATCATTCAGGCAAGGATAGGCTCCGAACGCCTCCCTGGAAAAAGTCTGCTTGATATTTGCGGGAAACCGCTGATAGAACGCGTAATCGAATCCGCAAGAGAGATTAAAAGCGTAAAAGTCCTTGTCCTCGCCACTACCTGGCTCGCCGAGGATGACCCTCTTGCAGAAGCCGGAAAAACGCTTGGATGCGAAGTGTTCCGCGGCGACCCCGAAGATGTACTTGCCCGATATCATAATGCCGCACAAAACTATAAAGCCGATACTATTGTACGCCTTTGCGGCGACAGCCCGATAATTGATACCGAATACATGGACAGGATGGTTATCGAACATCTTGAAAAGGGAGCGGATCTGACCTGCAATATCTCCCCTCTTCCTCTCGGCCCCACAGGTTCCGTCGTATCTCGAAAAGCATTGGAAATCATGTTCCAAAAGGCCGATACAGGCTACCAACGGGAACATGTAACACCATACATCTCCGAGCACCGAAAGGAATTCAATATCCTAGAAATGACGGTACCAGTGCAATTTCATCGAAACTACAGGATGACCATTGATGAAACAGCCGACTTGGAAATGTTTAAAAAACTATATCACGCGTTTGAGACGGAAGGATTTGAACCTAATTATTCAAACGCCATTCATCTTCTCGACAATAATAGCGATATGAGCGGTATCAACCGAAGCGTTCCCCAAAGGGATTGGCGCAGGTAACATCTCTGCATCCCAATCATGCTACTAGTTCTTTATGTAATATATATGAAAAGCGAGCTTCGATGAAAATTCCGACGCAAAACGCCTTCTGGTCAGAAATTCACTCCAGTTTGTATTTTTGGATATATAAGAAATCGCTTCATCCGTTTTGTCCCTGAACTCCTTTTCAACCTTTTGCATTTTTTCAATTCTTCTACGATTATGTATTTCCGATTGAAATTTTCCAGCATTCATACTTTGAATTTCATACTCCTCGTCTATTGCTTTTTTAATGCTTTTCATTTCGGCTTCAATAACGAAATATCTTGAAGCCATTTCGCTAATTCTTTGTTTCTCATCAGATGAAAACCCGTCTTTTACTTCAATTTGAAAATACCTGTTTTGGCCTAGCAGTTTCATCAGCAAGCGGTGCATTTCATCTATTTTTGCTTCTGAAAAATCTCTTGCATCTCGAGACCCCTTTGAGACTTGAAACAGATCGTCAACGAATTTTTCATTCCAGGTAAACATAACAGAATTGCTATCTACGCCAACATCAAATGGCCCGTCCATTCTTCCCGTATTTACTTTGAAGTTCTTAAATTGCTCAGGATTGAACAGCTTGGTTGCATATGCGCTTGTTTTCAGTTGAATCTCGATTTGCCTGAAAAAAAGGGCCTTATCGTCAAGCTTTTTTGAAAGATAAAATAAAAGCGAAATCCCCGGCTTATAGTATCTGTCTCTCTCCTGGAATTTCAGAGTCAGATCCCTTGCTGTTTCATATTGGTTTTTCATCATCGCAAGCTCTGCCTTTGCATAATCAACGTCCCTGAATTTGGGAAAAACTGCGTCAAGTCTTTCAATTGTTTTCTCAAGTCCCTTGCTGTCACCTGCTTCGACCTGCAAAGCGGAAAGCTTATACAACCAAAATACATCTTTTGATTTTTCCGACATCTCAGCTAATTTATCCATGCGCTCGGCATTTGACCTGTATTTATTCCCTATCGCCATGTATTGATAACTGGAATAGGCATTTGGATAATAAAACACGAATAGTGACATAACTGAGATGAGCGAAAATCCAAATAGGGCTTTATTATATTTCGGATTCCAACTCCCAAACCATCTACTGCTCTCTGTTGCAGAAGAGTTAATAAGATAGACGGACATGGCCAAAATGGTAAAAAGCGGAATTCTAACTGCCAACTTTCGAGGTGCGAGGCTTACAAGAGATTGTACATGGTACGCAATTAGGCATCCGATTATTCCAATTGCCAATTTTTTCAATAACAGACCAGACGTAGTCGACCTCAATATTTTTACCATACCAATAAATATATATGTCCAGAAAATTAATAGTACCGCCAGACCTATAATTCCGCTCTCTTGCATGTATTCAAGTATCTCAGAGTGCGCATTTCCAAAATCATTTTCACCAGAGTAAAGTCTTACATCCGGCGACATGAACTCGAAAAACAGGTTATGGGAACTGCCGAGACCGTAACCGACAATCGGGGACGATTTTATGGAAGCTATTGCCGTGTTCCATGAAAACAGTCTCGACATCCATCCTACACCGGAAAATGAATTTACAACTCTGTCATTAAGATTATGAAAATAGCTGGTAAACAACGCCAGAACAAGTACAGCCAGCGCCACTATACCGAGAGAAAAAAACGAAACTTTCTTCAACCACTCCTTATCAGCATAGGTTAATGCTATCGCTAAGAATACGAATATAAATGAAAACATAGAGGCGAATATCGCCGCCCGCGTCATTGTAAAAAAAAGCGCCACCCAACCGACAAGGAGCACGGAGATAAAAAATCTATTCTCTGAATCAAATTCGATCTTCGATACCACCGCCTTCCCTGTCGAGGTTTCAATTTTGCCTGGAAGCGAAAGGGCTAGAAATAGCGGAAGCAGGATATTCAAAAATCCCGCAAAATAATTCGGATTTCCAAACGTCGACATCGGCCTTAAAACCGGAGACCATCTCCCCAGAACAGGGTTGATGCCAAACCTGTCCAGAATAGCCATCACGCCCACGAAGATAACAATAGCACCGAGTACTTTAATCAGAAGTTGCAGATCATCAATCGATTTGAGCAGAGAGTAAAGGATCCCTGCCCACAAAATCAGCGTCAACTGCGCGGTTATCTCGTAGTTGAAATGATAATTGAATTTACCCCCATGAAGCAGCAATCCGGGAAAAGTCGCCATTACCAGCGGCAACAACAATATCCAGATCGCAAAAGGGGAATTTTCAACTTTATTATTGCGTATCGATATTCCGAGCCATAAGGACATCGTAAATACTCCGCCCATCAAGACAAGCAACTTGTAATTATCGTAATAATAAAAACTTTCGGAATATATCATGAATATCAATACAAGTATCAAAGCGGGCAGAAACATTGATGACCCGTAAATTTGCCGGAAAAATGACGTTTGCATCAAACGGTAAAATTACCAGCAGGGAATCGAAAATATCTTCATGTGCCGTGAAGTATGAAAGAGGAGGTATTTCCAGACGAGGCATGAGTAACCACGCAATTTGCCGTCGCTCCTGCCGCTACCGCCTGGGCGTCAAGAGTATAACCATCCGGAACCCCCCCTTCAAGGAGCATCCCCGCCTCATTACAGTTTGAAATGTTTACACAGCCGTTGCCGATGGAACATGCCGCATAGTTGATCGCGCTTGCAGAACCTATAGAGCCTGCCACTGCCTTTACTGCCGCAACCTCGGCGTCGCCGGAAAAGTTTATGAACCGCGGAACAGCTACTGCCGCGAGAACCCCAAGTATGACGATGACCATTACCAGCTCTATCAGTGTGAAGCCGGAATTTGATAATCTGCTAACGCTCTTGAAAATTTCAAGCCTATCTTTGCTAAACTGCCCAACATCATTCATATTATTATTACGATTAGATACACATTTCCATTGCCCTCAAGGAACCCCTCAATCCAGAGCTAAGATTATATCACCTGAATTTCAAATTACATATCTATAACCCCTTCATTCAGTTTTCATATGTTTTGCATGAATATTCCCTTCCTCTTTTCCCAGGTGATTTTGAGTTTAAAGATTTCTAATATATAACCTATTGTTTTTACTATACACAATATTACCTCTGTAACGATATGTGGAACTTTATAACCTGTTGTTTCATGAGATGATATTAATTCCAATTACACACTTCGTTCCTGAAAAATATGACCGAATGGTTGAATAGCGGCAAATTTACCATATTTGATTTCCATATCGGCCTAGTTTTTAATATGTTAGCGATAATGCTTTCCCATATCCGGTTTCAACTCAATCTCTTTTCCTGTACAATATGAGCTGAAATTTTACATGACTGTTTTCAAGGAGTAGGAATTGAGCAATTTGAAGAATAAACCATTTTTATCGACGATAGTCATAGTACTGGCCCTATGTATATTGATCGTTCTCCTTATCAAGGTACCAAACCCTGTCGGAAGTTATATTGTTTCCGAGGCAAAGGCCAACGGCTTTATCGAATATGACTCCCTGGAAGCACACGCTATGGCAATGAAAATATGCACACAGTGCCATACAACCGAACGCATAAAACTCTACTGTCCAAGATGCGGTCCTCCGTTCGTTGCTGTTATCCCTCACATGCAGACATTTATTCAGAACTACCAGAAGAACAAGCCCGATCTTGAATACATAAATGTTACCCAGTATCAGGCGGTCGCAATCGTTCAGGTTTGGAATGCCCTGGTAGGGAACTGGGAGTCCGATTTCCGCGAGCAGGACATGATAAAAATGATCGGTAACTATGACAAACTTATAAAGCTTTACAAAACCCCTGTAAGCGAGAGAAAGATCGAGATGGCGTTGAATGACCGCGATGACCTGAAAATGGGTCATATGTCCAACATGGACGAGATGCAGAAAAATCTCGGAACACCTGAAAACAATCCTCGACCTGGAGATGCTGTCAATCCATGTAGCAAAGGCGACATGGGTGGAATGGACCATATGAATCATGACCAGATGGATCACGACAAAATGGATCATGATCAGATGGATCACAGCAATCACTAATAATGCCGGATTCTCAAATGGAGACATATACCCTGCCAACGGAGGCTTCCAATACGCCGGTACCACGCTCGAAAAGGATAAATCAGATCATAATTTTCGGCGCGATCGCCTACCTCCTCCATGCTTTGTTCATCTACTCCCTTGAGAAACAGCCGGAACTGCTTAAAACGGGCGAGACTGTTCCGCATTTCTCGGTGGGATTAGCCGATGGCGGCATGCTTTCCGAGATGGATATCATAGGAAAACCGGCAATGATCTTCTATTTTGCCAATTGGTGCCCCTGCTCACATGAATCTATCAAATGGATAAAGGAGGCGAAAAGCCAATACTCATCAATGGGGCTTACCGTCGTCGGCATAGGGATTCAGGATACTACCGCGAACATCTCCGAGTTCGCCGCTAAACATGCACTCGACTTTCCGGTTGGCATAAAGGGCGGCGATTCTGCCGCGAGAATTATGGGGATTAAGACAACACCCACTACACTATTTTTTGATTCCTCCGGCGTCCTGCGTCATTCCTGGGTTGGAAAAATAGAAGAGCAGGGCCAAATTCAGGAAGGGATAAATAGTATTTATCCTAAGGAACAGTTCGCTGTAGCCAGATAAGGCGGTTTAAATGACAATTTTTCAGGCTTTCTTTGGCGGTTTTTCAAGCTTCTTTTCCGTTTGGATATTCTGCCTGATGCAGGTGATCCCGTTTTTTCTTGCGCTTACTGCGGGCCTTCTGGTTTTTAAGAAAATGGGCGAGAATGGATACTGGAAAAGGGTACTCTATATTGCTATCCTCCCCCTTGTCGGCTTCATCATAGTTTTCACATTGACAGGCATGTCGACAACTTCCATTAGCAGAGCGATCTTCAGATATAACGAACTTCTAAACCGGTTTGGAGGTGTCATAATCGGCCTAACCGGACTGTATCTCATCGGTCTCCTGACAATTAAGGATCAACCGAGGAGGGTGACGCTGTTCGGTGTTCC
>Ga0224496_10000639_pt1 | contig 23822 bp, 19 predicted proteins | sample SF_Jul11_sed_USG_2_FD_168127 | JGI IMG/M metagenome (GOLD analysis project Ga0224496, IMG submission 168127) | Sediment microbial communities from San Francisco Bay, California, United States - SF_Jul11_sed_USGS_8_1 | ecosystem: Environmental > Aquatic > Marine > Sediment | place: USA...
CAGTGCGGCGAAAGAGTTTGGGATTGATCCTAAAAATGTATTTGCCTTCTGGGACTGGGTCGGTGGTCGTTATTCGTTATGGTCAGCGATTGGTCTGCCCATCGCCCTGTATCTGGGTATGGATCACTTTGAGTCATTGCTGGACGGTGCCCATGAAATGGATAAGCACTTTATCGAGGCACCCCTGGAAGAAAATATGCCGGTGATTCTGGCGTTGCTCGGGGTGTGGTATAACAATTTCTTCGATGCGCAAAGCCATGCCATTATGCCCTACAGCCAGTATCTGGAGCGATTACCGGCTTTTCTTGAACAGCTGGACATGGAAAGTAATGGTAAAACCATCGATAGAGACGGTAACCGGGTTAATTATTTAACCGGACCTATCATCTGGGGTCAGTCGGGCACCAATGGTCAGCATGCATTTTTCCAGTTGTTACATCAGGGAACCAAGCCGGTACCGGCGGATTTCATTACTCCAGCCCTGAGTCAGAATCCACTGGGGCTGCATCACCGAGTGCTGTTCTCCAACTGTCTGGCTCAGACCAAGGCGTTAATGCTGGGTAAGAAATACTCTGAAGCGGTGGCCGAAATGAAGGCTCAGGGCATGAGTGATGAGGTCATCGAGAGTGTTATCCAGCATAAGGTGTTTGATGGTAATAAACCCACCAATACGATTATGTTTGAAAAGCTGAATCCCAGAACCCTGGGCGCGATTCTGGCCATGTATGAACACAAGGTGTTTGTGCAGGGCATTATCTGGAATATTAATTCCTTTGATCAATGGGGGGTGGAATACGGCAAGGTGCTGGCCGGACAGATACAGCAGGATCTGGCCAAACCGGGCGATATCGATCACCATGATTCATCCACCAATGGTCTGATCAATTATCGCAAGTATTTTTATTTTAATGAGGCGCGTAAAAAATCAGATTAAATGATTTTGCTGCTTTGTTCGGCGAGTGCCCAGTCTATATGTTCCTGTACCATGTCGGTGACAGCGGCTCTTTTATGGTTAAGCGCCTGAATAATTGTCTCTGAATAGGGTGCGTTGCCGAGGGCAATGGCGATATTTCTTAGCCATTGCATATAACCAATGCGTCGAATAGCAGAGCCTTCCATGTTTTTCAAAAAATCATTTTCATTCCAGGCAAATAAATCCAGAAGTTGTGGTGCATCCAGTCCGTGGCGTACCTGAAAATCCTGTTCAGCAGACGGTTTTGAGAAACGGTTCCAGGGGCAGACCAGCTGGCAGTCATCACAGCCATAAATACGATTGCCCATGGCCTTGCGAAACTCCAGCGGGATGCTGTCTTTTAACTCAATGGTCAGGTAGGAAATACAACGTCGGGCATCGACCACATAGGGTTCGACAATGGCCTGAGTCGGGCAAATGTCGATGCAGGCCTGACAGGACCCGCAGTGATTCACTGTCGGGTTGGTGGAGGTGGGTAAGGGAAGATCGGTGTAAATTTCACCGAGAAAAAACCAGGAACCGGCTTCGCGGTTGAGCAGATTGCTATGCTTGCCGATCCAGCCGAGACCGGCGTTTTCTGCCAGGGCTTTTTCCAGTATGGGTGCGCTGTCGGTGAAAACACGATAGCCAAAATCACCAATCTGTGACTGCATCCAGCTGGCCAGTTTCTGTAAACGATTGCGAATGAGTTTATGGTAATCACGACCCAGGGCATAACGGGAGATGTAGCCCAGACGGGCATTGCCGAGTATTTTTCTGATGGAGACAGCTTCCGGTGGAAAATAATCCATACGCACTGAAATAACCCGCAGTGTGCCCGGTTCCAGCTCGGCTGGGCGACTGCGTTTGGTGCCATGACGAGCCATATAGTCCATGTCACCATGAAAATTTTTATCCAGCCAGTTGAGAAAATAGGTTTCATGGTTAGATAAATCAATGTCACCGATTTCCAGTTGCTGAAAACCAAGTTCGCTGGCTCGGCTGTGAAGCTGTTTAATAAATGAAGAAGGTATGGAAGTCACAGGGCTTATTATAATGGGGTGGCTGATTTAAGCATCCAGTAAATATTAAAACGACATTCTGGATTAAAACATCACCCCGGATTAAAACTGGCACCCAGAATTAAAACTGTCATCCTGAGCGCAGCCGAAGGACCTGCCTCTCGTCATTTAGAGATGCTTCCAGCAGCATTTGATCATATACTACACGCCGTTATTTAGACGCCGTCCGCTCAACCCTTAAGTAAAGGTTTATATGAAAGTTCGTACCCGTTTTGCTCCCAGTCCTACCGGTTATCTTCACATTGGTGGTGCCCGTACAGCACTGTTTTCATGGCTTTATGCAAAGAAAATGGGCGGCGATTTTATTCTGCGTATCGAAGATACCGACCGTGAGCGTTCCACGCAGGAAGCAGTGGATGCCATTACTGACGGTATGGAATGGCTGGGCCTGGAGCATGATGAAGGGCCCTATTACCAGACACAGCGTTTTGATCGCTATAAAGAAGTGATTCAGCAGTTACTGGATACGGGGCATGCCTATTACTGTAATTGTTCCCGCGAACGTCTCGACCAGATGCGTGAGCAGCAGATGGCTAACAAACAGAAACCCAAATACGATGGCTGTTGCCGTGACAAGGGATTAACGGCTGCTGATGACACCGTGGTGCGCTTTAAAAATCCGCTGGATGGTGAGGTGGTGATTAACGATCATGTGCGTGGCCGCGTGGTGATCAGCAATCAGGAACTGGATGATCTAATTATCGAACGTTCCGATGGTGCGCCTACTTATAACCTGACAGTGGTAGTGGATGACTGGGATATGGAAATCACCCATGTCATCCGGGGCGATGATCACCTGAATAATACCCCCAGACAGATCAATATTCTCAATGCGCTGGGTGCAAACATTCCCGAGTATGCCCATATCCCGATGATCAATGGCCCGGATGGCAAGAAATTATCCAAGCGTCATGGTGCGGTGAGCGTCATGCAATACCATGAAGAAGGTTATCTCACCGAAGCGATGATTAATTACCTGGTGCGTCTTGGCTGGTCACACGGGGATCAGGAAATTTTTACCCTGGATGAAATGATTGAAAAATTCGATATTAACGATATTAATAAATCATCTTCCAGTTTGAATATCGAAAAATTGCAGTGGATGAATCAGCAATATTTAATGAGCCTGGAGCCGGTGTACGTAGCTGAACAGCTGGCGTTTTATATGCTTGAGCATGGTATTAATATCGAAAATGGCCCGAAATTAACTGATGTGGTCATTCAGTTAAGAGATCGCAGCAAAACATTGATCGACATGGTGGAAAACTGCCGTTTCTTCTATGAAGATTTTGCAGAGTACGATGAAAAACTGGCGAAAAAACAGTTTAAGGGTGATACCAGGGATATTCTGCTGCAGTTAAAACAGAGCCTTGCATCACTGGATAACTGGCAGGCTGCCGATATTCATAAAGTGGTGGAAGACAGCGTCGAAAAACTGGCAGTGGGATTTGGTAAGGTCGGCCAGCCGCTACGACTGGCAGTAACCGGGCATGGAAAATCACCGTCTATCGATGTGACACTGGAATTACTGGGTAAAGAGAAGACGCTGGCGAGGATTGAGCAGGCATTGGGTTATATGGAAAATAATGGATGACCCTGAGTTAATCGATTTTTGACATCCCGAGTGAGGTTTACTTGGGAACAGTTCATGCAAATAACGCAAAGAACCGTTATCTGTGAAGTCGACGAGCTTTTATCTTATTGTTCTATTTACAAAAACCACCCAGGCAAGTATCATCTCCCTCTCAATAAATGGGGCTATAGCTCAGCTGGGAGAGCGCAACACTGGCAGTGTTGAGGTCGGCGGTTCGATCCCGCCTAGCTCCACCAATTCGTAAATACAAGTCTATTTGACTTATCAGGTTTGGTCAGTATTTGATCCTGGATTTTTATCAATACAAGCGGTATGGATTCACCGAGCAATAATGCATTTAATTTTCAGCTTTTTTGGTTTGAAAGAGAGTGCTTTAGATTTGGTAAGAATTAATTAGTGCGATTATATGATTGCATGCGATAAGTAATCTCAGGTCAGGTTAGATATTAAAATAAAAAAAAGCAGAAGATTTTGTTTCAAATAATAATGCCGGTTTAATGAGTTTGTGTGTTTTTTGGCATATGAAATTATTTTATATGTGTTAATTGTTATTTAAAGAGTGGATTATGGCTGGGTTAATAAAGGCAGCTGTGGCAGGTACAGGTTATGTTGGATTATCTAATGCAGTATTGCTTGCTCAGCATAATGATGTCATGGCACTTGATATTGTTCCAGAAAAAGTTGACATGCTGAATCGTAAAGAGTCACCTATTGAAGATGAGGACATTGAGCGATTCCTTAAGGAAAGACATCTGAATTTTAAAGTCACACTTGATAAAAAGGAGGCATATCAAGGGGCGGATTTTGTTGTTATTGCAACGCCTACTGGTTATGACGCAGAGACTAATTACTTTAATACGAGCTCAGTTGAATCAGTTGTTCGTGATGTAATGACAATCAATCCTTCGGCCATTATGATAATTAAGTCAACAGTTCCTGTTGGTTATACAAGTAAAATAAAACGTAAATTTAACTGTGATAATATTATTTTTTCACCAGAATTTCTGCGTGAGGGAAAGGCTCTTTATGATAATCTTTACCCATCCAGAATAATTATTGGTGAGCACTCGGGCCGGGCCAGGAAATTTGCCGAGTTGCTAGTGCAAGGTGCTGAAAAAGATAATATTGATGTTCTTTATACCGACGCAACTGAGGCAGAAGCTGTAAAATTATTTTCTAATACCTATCTGGCGATGCGTGTCGCATATTTTAATGAGCTCGACACCTATGCGCATGTTCATGGTTTGGATACACGGCAAATTATTGAAGGTGTATGTAAAGATCCCCGTATCGGTTCTCACTACAATAACCCGTCATTTGGCTATGGCGGGTATTGCTTGCCAAAAGATACAAAACAGTTACGAGCGAACTATGAGGATGTTCCTAATAATCTTATTCATGCCATAGTTGAGGCAAATTCAACACGTAAAGACTTTATAGCTGATTCTATTATTAAGTGGCAGCCGAAGGTGGTTGGTGTTTATCGATTAATTATGAAAAGTGGTTCAGATAATTTTAGGGCTTCTTCTATTCAGGGGGTTATGAAGCGCGTATAAGCAAAGGGTATTGAGGTCGTTGTTTTTGAGACAGTCTTAAGGGAAAATGAATTTTTATTCTCGAGTATTAACAGATCTAGAGGAATTTAAGAGGATTTCAGATATTGTTGTCGCTAATCGAATGTCTGATGAGATCGCTGATATTCGAGAAAAAGTAATTACGCGCGATTTGTTTGGTAATGATCAATAGGGAAAAAATATTTTATTGCGCTGGCATCTGGTGTTTATGGCGCGAGATGGTAGTTAATGTAAAATAGTGTTGCTTTAGAGTGCTCATTTAGTTTGAGGTTATGTTGTCGCATTAAGAGGGTTTGCATTGAGAGTATTAGTAACAGGTGGTGCCGGGTTTATAGGCTCAGCGCTGATCAGGGAATTTATCAATGAAACACAGCATGAAATTGTTAATGTTGATGCATTAACATATGCCGGAAATCTTGAGTCACTGACTGAGATAGAAAAAAATTCAAGGTACTTTTTTGAGCATGCAGATATCTGTGATAAAAAGTCTTTAGAAAGGATAATTAAACAGTATATCCCAGATGCAATTATACATCTGGCAGCTGAATCTCATGTTGATCGTTCTATAGATGGCCCATCAGATTTTATTCAAACCAATATTGTGGGTACTTATAACTTGCTTGAAGTTGCCAGGGACTATTGGCAGCAGCTCTCTGAGGGCCATAAGTCAAAGTTTCGCTTTCATCATGTGTCCACAGACGAAGTGTATGGTGATCTCAGTGATGGTAATGTGTTTACAGAGGAGTCAGCATATGATCCCAGTTCGCCTTATGCGGCCAGTAAGGCATCGTCAGATCACCTGGTTAGAGCGTGGCATAGAACATATGGGTTACCAGTAGTAATAACGAATTGCTCGAATAATTATGGTCCCTATCAGTTTCCTGAGAAGTTAATACCATTAATTATACTTAATGCGCTTGATGGACAGAGGCTGCCAGTATATGGAAAAGGCGATCAGGTTAGGGACTGGCTGTATGTCGGAGATCATGCAAAAGCATTAATTAAGGTGCTGGCTCAAGGTGAAGCGGGACAAACATATAATATCGGTGGTCATAATGAAATGACAAATCTTAACGTTGTTAAGGCTGTTTGCACGGTGTTGGATGAGCTGGTGCCGAATGATACTATTGGTAGTTATGTAAGTTTGATTGAACATGTGAAGGATAGACCTGGTCATGATCAAAGATACGCAATAGATGCTTCCAAAATTAAACACCAGTTAGGCTGGGTGCCGGAAGAAAGTTTCGACAGCGGCATTAAAAAAACGGTGCAGTGGTATATTGATAATCGATTATGGTGTGAGAATGTGTTAAAAAATAATTATCACAGAGAAAGATTGGGAATTATAAAGTGAAAGGGATTATATTGGCTGGCGGTACCGGAACACGCCTGTATCCTATTACAAAGGGGGTTTGCAAGCAGTTGCTTCCAGTTTATGACAAACCCATGGTTTATTACCCATTGTCTGTTTTAATGTTGGCAGGCATTAAAGATATTCTTCTTATAACTAAAAAAAACGATCAGCAAAATTTTATCAATCTGTTAGGTGATGGTTCTGAATATGGTGTTAGTCTGAGTTATGCAATACAGAATGATCCAAAGGGTATCGCTGAAGCATTTATCATTGCTGAAAGTTTTATTAATGGTTCATCTGTTTGTTTGATACTGGGAGATAATATTTTCTGGGGGCAGGGTTTTACACCAAGATTAAGAAGTTGTTTGAGACGGGATGTTGGTGCAACTATATTCGGGATACAGGTTAAAGATCCAGAGCGCTTTGGCGTTGTCGAATTTGATGATAATCAGAAAGTCATTAGTCTGGAAGAAAAGCCTGAAGTTCCTAAATCGAATTATGCAGTTACAGGTTTGTATTTTTATGATGACAAGGTTGTTGATATTGCAAAAAATATTAAGCCATCTGTTCGGGGCGAATTTGAGATTACGTGTATAAATAATTCTTATCTTGAGAAGGGTGAATTACATGTTGAATTACTCGGCAGGGGATTTGCCTGGCTGGATACTGGAACCTACGATAGTTTGTTAGAGGCCTCTACTTTTGTAGAAACTATAGAGAAACGGCAGGGTTTTAAAATTGCCTGTATAGAAGAAATTGCATGGCGCAATGGCTGGATTAGTGATGATCAGATCGTGCATATGGCGAGCGCACTAGACACAACGAATTACGGCGATTATTTGTTGTCACTGCTAAAGGAAAAATTCAATAGCATATGAAAAAAGTAGCTATTTTGCAGTCAAATTATATTCCATGGAGAGGCTATTTTGATCTCATCAATAGAGTTGATGACTTTGTTTTGTATGATGATGCGCAATATACTAAAAATGACTGGAGAAATAGAAACAAGATCAAGACGTCGGCTGGTTTGTCATGGCTTACGATTCCTGTAAGACAGCAATGTCTTTCTCAAAGAATTAGAGATACGAAAATTACTGATGTTAGATGGAGTAGAAGGCATTGGAAAACATTGACGCAAAATTATTCAAAATCCCGTTTTTTTACAAGTTATAATGAATATTTTGAGGATATTTACAATAAATGCACTGATAAATACCTGACTGAAATAAATTATAAGTTTTTGAAGGCCGTGAATGATATTTTAGATATTAAAACAAATATAAAATGGTCTAGTGATTTTGTGTTTTCTGGCGGCAGCAAGTCTGAAAAGCTTGTGGATATATGTAAAAGCCTTCAAGCAAATGTCTATATTAGTGGCCCATCGGCTAAGAACTATCTGGATGAGGAGCTCTTTGAGAAAGAGGGTATAGCTATTGAATGGATGAGCTATGATCATTATATGGAATATGAGCAACTTCATCCTCCATTTGAAAATTCCGTGACAGTGCTTGATCTGATATTTAATTGCGGGCCTGATTCGAAACGTCTTGTTACAGGTGTTAATTAATATGAAGCTATCGATTGTGGCAACATTATACAAGTCAGAAGCATATGTATATGAATTTTGTGAAAGAGTTAATAAAGTTACGAGTCAAATAACGGATGATTATGAGGTTATACTGGTTAATGATGGGTCGCCAGATGATTCGCTTGGATGTGCATTAAATATTCAAGAGAAAAATAGCCATGTTGTGATTGTTGATCTCTCAAGGAATTATGGCCATCATAAAGCCATGATGACTGGATTGATGCATGCAACAGGTGATTATGTTTTTTTGATAGATAGTGACCTTGAAGAAAGGCCCGAGTGGTTGGATACGTTTTTTGATGAAATGGAAAAGTGTGTCTGTGATGTAGTTTATGGAGTGCAGGAAAAGAGAAAAGGAAATATTTTCGAAAAAATAACAGGTATTATTTTCTGGAAAATAATAAATATGCTTTCAGGAATGTCTTTGCCCGAGAATATAACTACTGCGCGCCTTATGACTCGGCGCTATGTTAATGCATTGCTGCAGCATGAGGAGCGTGAGGTGTTCATTGCTGGTTTGTGGCATATTACCGGGTATGAGCAAAGACCGGTAAACGTAAAAAAAGAGAGTAGGAGCAAGTCTACTTATACGTTACGAAAAAAAATATCATTATTGGTTAATTCAATTACATCGTTTAGTAACGCGCCTTTAGTGTTGATTTTTTATACGGGGCTGTTTATTTCTGTGTTTTCAGGTGCCTATAATTTGTACCTTGCAGTTAACTGGTTATTCTGGTCAAAACCACCAGATGGCTGGACTTCAGTCATGGCATCAATATGGCTTCTTGGCGGGTTGGTGATTTTTTTTATTGGTGTAATAGGTATCTATCTGTCGAAGGTGTTTTCAGAAACGAAAAGAAGACCCTATACTATAGTTCGACAGGTATATGAAAAGAAATTGTGATGGCAAAGCGAATTGTTTTTCTGTGCTCTGGCGGCGGTGGTAATTTAAAATTTATTCATTACGCAATAATGAATGGATTGTTAACTAATGCTGAAATTGTTTCTGTTATAACAGATAGAGAATGCAGTGCGGGTAAATATGCAATAGAAAATGGAATTGAGCATAAACTTATCGATCTTGCTGATGAAAACCAGAATGACTTATTAGAAAATTTATCAATTCTTGATCCTGATATTGTTATTACAAATATTCATCGAATACTGAATGGCAAGTTGGTGGATAAATTCGAAGGAAAGATGGTTAATCTGCATTATTCACTATTACCGGCATTTCAGGGTGAAATTGGTGTTAGTCCAATAGATGCGGCTATTGATTATGGCGCAAAGTTCTGTGGTGTAACAGTCCATGTAGTAGAGAAGGAAGTGGATGCTGGAAAACCACTTTTGCAGGCTGTTATACCTATTAAAGAAAATGAGGTTCCTGATCAGCTGCACGAAATCGTATTTAGATGTGGCTGTTTATCGTTGCTAACAGTTATTAATGACCTGATAACATCAGGATTGGTTAAGGGTCTGGGTAAGGGATACGTACTGAGTGTGAAGGAGAGACAATGTATGTTTAGCGTAACCCCTGATCATATGGATGTTGTTGACAATGATGAAATCTGGAAGCATGCGCGTAAGGCTAATTAACATGATGCATATGAAGTGAATCTATTTAGTGGATAATTATTTAAACCAGGCAGGTATTGTTAGACAGTTATTCTGTTATGGATCAATTGGGTTATTAATCAACATCACTGGCTATTTAGTCTACCTGGTGATTACCAGTTTTGGAATGCCGCCGAAATACGCTATGAGTATTTTATATGGCGCAGGCGTGATTGTTGGCTTTATTGCAAATCGAAAGTTAACATTTGGATATGATGGAAAGATTCTAGATGCCACTATCAGGTATTTCTTTGTGCATTGTATAGGTTACCTGATTAATCTTTTTCTTCATGTTATTCTGGTTGATGAGATGGGCTATCCTCACCAATGGGTTCAGGGGTTGGCTATAATTATTCTGGTGACATTTCTTTTTTTGTCATTTAGATTTTTTGTGTTTCGACAGCCATATTTTCTAAGTTCAGGTAAATAATGAAAAGATGTCTTGCCTGTAATTCTATTTACTTTTCATCGCTTACTGCTTGTCCTGATTGTGGATTCGAGCCTGCAATTTTTGATAATTTTGTTTCTTATGCGCCAGAATTTTCGCATAATTCTGATGGCTTCAGGTCTGGCTATTTCAACGAATTAGCTCATTTGGAAGAGTCAAACTTCTGGTTTAGGGTGCGTAATAAGTTGATAGTCTGGGCTCTTGGTAAATACAGTCCGGATTTTAGTTTATTTATGGAAATTGGTTGTGGAACTGGGTTTGTTCTCTCCGGCATTCTCAAAAAATTTCCCTATGCAAAACTATCGGGTAGTGAGATCTTTGTTGCAGGGTTAAGTTTTGCAGATAAGCGATTAGGCGTTGTAGATCTAATGCAGATGGATGCGAGAAATATTCCCTTTATGGATGAGTTTGATGTGATAGGTGCTTTTGATGTACTTGAACATATAAAAGAAGACGAGCTTGTGTTAAAGCAAATATCAAATGCATTGAAAAGTAATGGCGTTATGTTATTGACTGTGCCGCAACATGAATGGCTATGGAGCTCCACTGATGATTATGCCTGTCATGTGCGCAGATATTCGGCATGTGATTTATATGAGAAAATTAATAATGCTGGATTCGAAATAGTAAGGAGTACTTCTTTTGTTTCACTGTTGCTTCCAGTAATGGTTGCTTCTCGATTATATAGAGGTAGAAGCAGAGACAATGACGTTGATGTGTTTTCTGAATTAAGACTCAACCCAATATTGAATTTTGTTTTTGAGAAACTGCTTGAAATTGAATTGGCTATTATTCGCTTTGGTATGAGCTTTCCATTTGGCGGGTCGCGGCTAGTGGTGGCAAAAAAGATTTAGATATACGGTAAAATATGCATTCTCAAAGATTGGATTAGTCTGAGAGGTGCCAGCGCTGTATAGGCAGATTTAAAGCACAGAATATATTATAAGAAAGGTTTGCTATGAAAGGTATTGTAGTTCCATTTAACAGGCCAGAATGGAGTGGTCAAGAACTGGCTTTTATGGAAAAAGCCATGGCTACTGGGTGTGTTGCCGGGAATGGCCCATTTACGAAAAAAAGTCAGGAGTTTCTTGAATTATGTCTGGCTAAACAAAGCAAGGCTTTATTAACGACCTCGTGTACTCATGCGCTGGAAATGTCAGCCATTCTTCTCGATCTTGAGCCTGGAGACGAGGTTATAGTGCCTTCATATACATTTGTGTCAACTGCGTTAGCTTTTGTCATGCATGGAGGCACACCGGTATTTGCCGATATCAGGCCTGATACGTTAAATATTGATGAGAGGCATATTGAAAGACTGATCACAGATAGAACTCGGGCAATTGTGCCAGTCCATTATGCGGGCATCGCTTGTGAGATGGATGCAATTATGAGCATTGCTGAGCGTTATGACCTTGTAGTAATTGAGGACAATGCTCATGGGATTTTTGGGCAATATAATAAACGTAAGCTGGGTTCTATTGGGCATATGGCTACGTTAAGTTTTCACGAAACGAAAAATATTACATGTGGAGAAGGTGGTGCCTTAATTATTAATGATAATAAATACAGTGAAAGGGCTGAAATAATTTGGGAGAAGGGAACCAATAGAAGTCAGTTTCGTAAAGGATGTATTGACAAATATACATGGTTAGATAAAGGCTCGAGTTACCTGATGTCAGATATTTTAGCGGCCTGTCTTTATGGTCAGCTTTCAAGGAGCGACGATATACAGGCCATGCGAAAAATATTATGGGATCGTTATAACAAAGAATTAGCTGGTTGGTCGGACAGTCATAATATACAACTTCCATGTGTTCCAGATGATTGCGAACAATCATACCATATGTTTTATATGTTGATGCCATCAGAAAAAGAACGAAATGAATTGATGTTGTATATGGAAAAACAGGGGATTGGTGCGGCTTTCCATTATTTGCCTTTGCATGACTCTTTGATGGCAAAAAAAATTGCCGGAAATCGCTCTGAGTGTCCTGTGGCAAGAGATGTTTCGAAACGAATTATACGGTTGCCATTATATAGTGGATTAACTATTGAAGAGCAGGATTATGTAATACGGGTGGCTACTTCGTTCAGGCTTTGAGTTAAATTGATTGTATTCGTGGGGTGTCATCATTAGTTTGATTCAACTTAAGAGTGATGGCTTTCAGTTTTTGTATCAGCTGTGTTAATTACTATGATATTGCTATGTGATTTTCAATAATGAAGAAAATAAATAGAAATGAGAAAATGACTAGATATGCAAGTATTATATTAATGGCTTTTGCGCTATTGATGGCATTCTCTTCTTTATTTCTACTCGCATTTAATTTATCACGAGGCTTTGATTTTACTGATGAAGCTTTCTTTATTTTGTGGGCAAATCAGCCCGAAAATATATATGTGGCTTTGACACAGTTCGGTTTTTATACAGGCTTTTTATTAAAAGTAGCAAGTGGCAATCTGACAGGTTTCCGCCTGATTGGCCTTCTGATTTTATTAGTGATGAATTACATATTTTTATCTGTTTTATATAAATACATGAATAATGGCAAGCGAGAAAAGTTAAGTATTGAAAAAGTATATTTTTTAATTGTTATGTCAGTGATGGGTTGTGCAGCTTATTATAATAGGTGGGCTTATTTGACGCCGTCATATAATTGGTTGGCGCTGATTGCCGTACTTATGGTAGGTACTGGCTTGTTAATGTCAGTGGTTGAGGATGGAGCTGATTCTGATGAGCCTCAGTTATATCATAAGCCCTGGCTAGGGCCTGTTCTTATTGGTGCCGGTGGTGCACTGTCATTCATCGCAAAGCCAACAACAGCATTTTTGCTTGCCTGTGTGAGTATTGCATGGTTTGTATGGGTTTCCAAGAATAACAACAGGCTTTATCAATTGTTGTTAGCAGCCATTATTTCGGTATTCTTCCTGCTTGCTCACGTCATAGTATTTAAAGAAAGTGTAGGAGATTATTATGTTGAGTTGATTCAGTCATTAGAATATATCAAGTTGTTAGGTGTTGGAACGTATGCTTCATATACAGAGCTTTTGTATGGCGCATTAGTTGACTTGATAAAAGTTGTATTTACATCAAAGAATGCTGTATTTATACCATTAACTATTGTTTTGTATTATTGGTTGAATAAGCAAAGTAGTATAAAAAACATAAATAAACAGTTAATCATTAGTATGTATCTTGTTGTGTGCTGGTTAATACTCTGGCATCAGGGCTACTGGACAAGGCACAGTATTGCAAGTGGATGGCTAATTATGGCTGCCTTGATGTTTACCATTTACTACCTGCAAGGTGCAAGTCTGAGTGAAGATGATTCTAATGCGGTGCGTGCAAAAGGCATCAGTCTAATTTTGTTTTTGCTATTTATTGGTTTTGCCTTCTCATTCGGGACGTCTTCCGGTTTTGTAAGAAAAATGTCAGGTGGACTTATATTTATTGCACTAGTGAATGTGATAATTTCGGGACTAATAGAATACCGGGAAAAACTTAAAATAATCAAAAATACTTTATTGGTATTAATTAGCCTTGCTATATTTGTAGTTGTCGTGGATTCGTATAAATATCCATTCAGAATCAATGGCTCAATTAGAGATCAGATAGAGCCAGTTTCGCTTCATGGACTTGAGGGTGAAATAAAAGTCGACAAAGAAACAGCTCAATATATAGGTGATATTAAAAAGTATAGTAGAGAGTCTGGCTGGGTACGTGGTACGCCATTAATTGATATGACGGGTGTCAGTCCTGGGGTCTCTATAGTAATGGATGCTAGAGTTATTGGAACGCCATGGTTTCTGGGAGGATATTCAGGTTCAAATAATTACGCTTTGAGTGTTCTTGCTGCAGCTAATGAGGGACTTGTGAAAAAAGCCTGGATATTGACATCGGATGATGGTCAAAAAAGATTATCTGAAAAAGTTTTGTTAGATCTGGGTATGGTATTTCCGGAAAATTACGAAATCGTGGCTGAGCTTAAAGTAAAGCACAATCGTAAAGTGAGTCATCATAAAATGTGGCGTCCAATACAGGCTGGTGATATTTGAGGAAAATTTTCCTGATGGTTTTAGATGAGAAATTGCCTGGGATGTTTATAGGCGTGGTTTTCTTGTGATTTTATTTAAAAGAATACTTGTTTTGGTTTTTGGAACTGCGGCAGGACAGATTATTACCTTATTGGCTACGCCAGTATTGGCGCGACTTTATTTGCCACAGGATTTTGGTTATTTTGCCACGGTCACTGCATTAGTTATGATCTTCTCTGGTGTGGCAAGCTTGAAGTACGAAACTGCAATAATGATTAATGATAAAAAAACAAGTCAAGCCGCATTATTTCTATTGTCGATTATTTTATTGTTTTTAACGAGTTTGCTATTTATAGTAATTATAAAAATTTGTGGTGGGACAGAATTGTATTCAAAATTGATTCCCGATGCCATAACAACAACAGTCATTGTCCTGATGTATATATTTTTAGGGATGATAAATATCATGAATAACTGGCATGCTCGACATAAACGATATTATGTATTGTCATCGAGTAAAGCAATTATGGCAGCTACCATTGTTGTTTTGCAGTATGTTTTATTTGATGTTTATGGCGGGTCAGGTTTGATTATTGGGAGTTTAATAGGTTTTGTTGTTGCTGCTATATTTTTATCTTACTTTATCTTTAAATACGATGTGCGAGAAATAAGTGAATCATTGACCTTAAATAATTTACGCACAGCTGCTTATAATCATAAACGATTTCCACAATATTCCGTTTTTGCAACAATACTAAATAGTATAGCCAATCAAATACCGAGCGTATTGTTCGCTCAATTCATTTCATTAGCCTATGCAGGCTATTACTCAATGTCGTGGCGTTTGACAAAGGGGCCGGTTGGGCTGATAGGGCAATCAATTTTTCAGGTGGTTAGCCAGCATGTCGGGCATAATGTAAACAATATAAAAGAGGTTCAGGATACGACAAATAAGGTGCTCGGTGTTATGGTGCATACATCTGCTCCATTTTTTGTTTTGGGGGCATTCTTGATTGAACCTGCTATCTTGCTTATTCTTGGTGAGGAGTGGGATGTTGCAGGTGAGTTATCAAGGAAAATGCTGCCATGGTTGTTTTGCCTTTACCTTTCGTGGTCCATGACAGGTATCTTAAACAGTATGGGATATCAGAAGATAATCCTGTTTTTTAATATGTTTTTTGTTGCTGCACTTGTTATTCCATTTCTGCTTACTAGCGATATTGATTTGGTGGTTTTCTTAATTGTATTTTTAGGAAGTCTGACTAGGCTGATGTATATTTATTGGACGTTAAGGTCGATACAAGTGAGATCGATTAGTGTCATTTATCCAGTAATTATATACTGGGTTGTTTCTATGTTGTCGTCATTTGGTGCGTTAAAGGTAATCTAGTGGAGTTATTAGACGAGTGTTTAAAACTGTGCGGAATAACTGCTACAGATTATAAAAAAATAGGTCGTGCAGCTTATTATATTGAGTCTGTAGAGGATGAGCAGTATGTGCTTAAGTTGCAGCCACCGTGTGGTGGAGGATTGAGTGCTATTGCTCGTAGGGTTTTTGGTGGCAGCTTGCCATTTCAGAATGAGTATATTATCAATAAACAGTTATTAGATATTGATAGGGAGTTGCTCTGGTTTCCTGAAATGATTAACGGTGAGCAGTCTTATTACATGCTTTTCGAATATATTGAATGCACTGATCTGGATAGAGATAGAAACAGGTCTATGCTTAATCAATGGTTATTGTCAGATCTAATTAATTTTAATGTATTAATTGATTGTAACATTACGAATATTTTTGCAAGAACTGTGCTTGAGTATCTTGAGAGGCCTGTCTTCAGGATTGTTCGACAAACCATAACAGGAAGACATACGTTATTTCAGAGGATGAATATAATATTTATTTTATTAAAGTTCTATGTCAGGCAAAAAAGATTGAAGCCAATTATGTTGCATAATGATTTATCATTCTCAAATGCAATGGCTACTCCTAATGGAGGCTTGCTATTAATTGATTTCGAAGATTCAATATTCGAAAACAGATTGTTGCTTTGTGATGCAGTTGATTTACTGTTTGATAGAAGTAACTTAACACTGGATATGCCAGTGTTAATAAAGTACTGGAATATTTTGTCATCGAGACTTGGTCAGGTGGAAAAGATGTTGAACATGAAATGGCAGGTCCGTATATGTTGTATGAGGCATATAATGAATTCGATATATAATCCTGATTTTACAGATGCGGAACACTCGCGTTACAGGCAGTTTCTTAACGATGTTTTGCTGGATAACAATAATTATGACCTGTGGTATGAGAATTTATTGATTTGAAGATTATTATGCTATTACTGCGTAATAATTATATAGGGATGAAGATAACAACGTTTTATATCTCTAAATATCAGCTGTTTGTTCCACGTTTTATAAATGTTGTACACTCCAGGTTGTGACTTTTGTCTAAAACAAGGCTTCGTATATATATTCTATGTGGCATGAGCAGTTTAGGGTTTGTTTACTGGCGAACGTAACATCTATTTATTCCTGTCTTAGTTGTATTTCAAACGAATGACACAATTGATGTTTTATGTAAAATAAAATGGCCATTGGGTGATGGTTTTATGTACAATATGCTTACTTTTTGTGGTGAGTTCTCAAGTGTTTTATTTTGATCAGTTAATTCTGTCATGTTTATGTATTAATGGTGTTTATTGAATGTGTGGCATACTAGGCTATGTTGGTAAAGATTCTATATCTCTAGATGAATTTAGAGTATCGCTAGATACATTAACTCATCGAGGACCTGATGATTCAGGCGTATATCAATCAGGCATCACGATATTAGGTCATAGAAGGTTATCAATAATTGATTTGTCAAAGGAGGGCCATCAGCCATTTATAGACAATTCCGGAGATATGATAATTGTTTTTAATGGAGAGATATACAATTACCTCGAATTGAAAGATGAGCTAGTTGAACTAGGATGTAATTTCAGGTCGAATTCTGATACAGAAGTATTGCTGGCAGCGTATAGTATATGGGGTGAAATGTGCTTACAAAAGATTAATGGTATGTTTGCTTTTGCAATACTGGATGTGCCTAAGAATGAAATATTTATTGCCAGAGACAGGTACGGGGTGAAGCCATTTTATTATGTTCTGGATAAAGGTGTCTTTATATTTGCATCAGAGCCAAAAGCGATTATCAAGCTGGCACCTGAATACGCTGAACCTGATACTGATGCTCTTTATAAGTTCCTGCGGTTTGGCGATCTGCATAATTCAAAACATACTTTCTACAAAAAAATAAAATCGTTAAATCCAGCTCATAGCGGTGTCTTTGATATTAGTAAAACTGAGATTCAGCTGAAAAGGTATTGGGACTATCCTGTGCAGGAAAATGACTGTATTGATGCGGATGAGGCATACAGAGATTTTGAGATTATGTTTGAAAACTCAGTCATGATGCGTATGAGAAGTGATGTGCCTGTAGGATTGACATTGTCTGGGGGTATTGATTCTACAAGTATTCTATCATCAATGATGAAATATTGTGATAATAAAAAAATCAGATGTTTTACATCTGGATATGACGTTCCTGATAAAGGTGAGGTCAAATGGGCAAAAATCGCCTGTAGTATAGATAACAAAAAATTAGAACTGATTGAGGTTTTTGCATCAAAAGATGAGTGGCTAGATGCTCTAAAAAAGATTATATGGCATATGGATGGCCCTGGATTTTCACCGGCTGTGTATCCTGTATGGAAGATTATGAAAGAGGCGCGATCAAAGAATATTCCTGTTTTGCTTGAAGGGCAAGGCGCGGATGAGCTTCTCGGCGGTTACGTGCATTACAATATTATTAATTTTATAAGCTCTATAAAGAGTTTATTCAAAGTAAAAAATCGAAAAAAAATAATCAATATATATAATGAATGGCAATTCTTAGTCGAAACATTTGGGCTTAAAACAACTATATTATGGCTCTTCAGAGAATTATTTTCTTTTTTGATTGAGGTTAATAGGTCGTTTAATTCGGCTGGTAGTACGGTTAAAAAAGAAGTGGTAAGTGAATATAAAAAAAGCAATACAAAATCTACTAAAATTAACACTAAATATCCGTATGATCCAGTAACAGAAAGGCTGTATATTGACCATTCATCACAACTATTGCCAAGCCTGTTGCATTATGGGGATGCAATAAGTATGGCACATTCAATTGAGTCTAGGCAGCCTTTTATGGATTACAGGCTTGTAGAAATGTTTTTTAAAATGAATATTCGCAATAAGTTTAACAATAAAAGCACTAAATGGTTTCTTAGGCGTTATCTGTCAAAAAATGGACAGGATATAATATCGAAAAGGACGGACAAGGTAGGGTATCTTACCCCGGTTGATGAATGGATGTTGGAGGACGACTGCAAGATTCCCAGGGATTATTTGTTAGGTGATGATTCAATAATATTGAAGTATTGTGATAAAAATAAAATAAAAAGCTTAATCAAACGATTTAAAAACGGAAAGTATGCTGTTGGTAATCATATATATAGATTGCTAACTGCTGAAATATGGTTAAGGTCTATTGGCGATTAGAAAATTAATGGTATCAGGTAAAAAAGCATTCGTATGGACTATTTACAATCTGCAGAGAACGAATTCATAAGTTCTTATTTATTAGAATTAAATGCCAGGTCTATTAAATATTGTGTTTTAAGAAAGCATGAAAAAATATTTGATTTCGATTCTGGTGATATTGATTGTTTGATTGATGTCAAGCATATAAATTTCGCTAGGAATATCTTTATAAAGATAGCCAAAAAATTAAACTTTAAAGTAATAAGTGCCGATATTTATAATAAAAATCTGTTGTTAAAAGCTGCATTAAATAATGAAAAAATGCAGATTAATAATAAGCGTATTGTGTATTTTCATTTTATGGTTTATGCATCGCTTTATCTGACAGATAATCAAAGAAAAATAACTGGCTTATCTACCAGAGTCTGGATTGATCAAATTGACCTTGAAGAGGTAGTAGTAAATGATGCTAAATTAATGGTTCCAGATGATAAGTGGAAGCTTGTGTTAATGTATTCTCGATTAGAGTTTCGCAATTATCAAAGCTATAAAGAAGGCTGTGCAAATCTATATCAAAGATTACTTGCGTATGATCGTGATAATATTTTGCATGATATACAAACAGGGGGCGCCAATGCGTCATTTAGTGGGTTCAATGTGTTCGATAGAGATGTACTACAGAAATTATATATGTTTGCCAGCGTTAAAAGTAGGGGGTCTAATTTTATGAATATAATAAGACTCATGCTTGTTAATATGAAGGAAATGATCAAGCCAAAAGGTTTGATTATTGTATTTTCCGGACCTGATGGAGCAGGAAAGACCACGACAAATCAGGGGTTGAGTGATTTACTATGTCAGCAGTACGATCTAAAAATTAATAATGTTAAGCATTTATACCCATTAAATAAAAAAATGGGCAAAGCTGCTGTAAAAGCACAGGCAAAAATTCGAGGTATAGATCCTTCAAATGACGATGGAATGGAAAGAGATCGTGGTAATGGTCTTTTCTGGAAGTACAGAAGATTAATTGGATTGTTGCTTATAATATTCCAGTACCCATTTGGATATATGGGTGCACGAATCAAAACGCTGAAGGGCGTAACTACGATTGTTGATACCTCTGTATTAGACGCTTTTATTAAAGGTCATAGGCCTCAATTTAAGGTTGTAGAGAAATTATTTATACGCCTGTTGCCAAAAGCGGATATATGGTTTGTTCTTAAAGCACATCCAGATGTGATAGTTGCCAGGAAGCCAGAGCTTACAAATGAGGAAATTACTGAATACTATAAAAGAATAGGAGAGCTATCTGAGTTATCACGCTCTGAGCCCGTCTATATATCCAGTGAGCATGGTGAGGAAGAGGCTTTATCTGAAGTTAGTAGTATTGTGATCGATATGCTTGATGGCATTAGCTGTAAATCATAATGAAAGTTCCTGCATTGCTAAAGTTGCTAATATATTTTATTTTCGCATTGCTGGGTATGCTCCTGATATATTCAGCTGCTGACAGTGGCTTGGGAATAATGAATCTGGTTAGGTATGATAAATATGAATTATATCTTACACCTGTCAGAGCATTGGTCGTAATATTTGTAATGTCAGTTTTTGCTATTGTTGTTAATTGGTCGTCCTCGGGGTTGCTGCGCACCTTATATCCGACTAATTTATTTTTTCTAATACTCAGCTTTATGATACTGCCAGGCGTTTTTTTTACCAGCAATTATGAGTCATATGGTGATATTGCATTTTATTCGTATTCGGGAGCTGTCATAGTATTTTCTTTTGGCGTGCTACTGGTTGAGTATGTGTCACGGATGTTTACAACAGAACAGAATTCCCCAAGTTCTTATGCAATTAGAGAATCACAAAGCTACAAATTTACATCAATAACATACATTCTATTCTTGTTTTTTTATATGTTTGGATGCATTAGTATTCTTTTAACCTATAAGAGTGATGTAAATATATATGAATACCTTGGTCAGTTTATTAAGTCTGGCACTGTTTCAGATTCAGTTGCTGAAATTGCGGAATCAAGGCAATCAATATATGAGGATGGTTCAAATGCTAAAAATCTATTAAATGTATATAGTTCTTATTCATTAGTCATGATCATGCCATTGTCTGCATTATTTGTTCTTATTAACGGGCTTATTAGAAATAAAAAAATTGAAGTGGCAATAGCAATTCTTATGCTAGTTGTTAATTTCCTTTTATTGATTGCCAATGGTACCAGATTAAGAGGTATGTTTTTTTTGCTTTATATAGTTGTTGCTTACTCATTTATAAGGCCGATATCATATAAGCAGGTAAAATATTTCTCAATAAGTGCGATTGGTTTGCTTGTAATGCAAACGATTACTCTTGGAAGGATGGAGCCCGGTTCAGGTTATCTGGAGAATATCATTTTATCTTTAAATCGAGTCGTCGAGAGGATATTCCTCACAAAAGGTTATGTTACCCAGAAAGTCTTTGAGTATATTCCTGGTATAACTGATTATAGATATGGTGAAACTTTTCTGGGTTCCCTTGGCGGTCGTCTTAAAAAAGATGATCTTATCTTTTCAGAAGAAATGAATGAATTCATAACTGGTTATGCAGGGACTGCAGGGCCGCAGGCATTTGGTGAGGGCTATGCTAACTTTGGGATACCGGGTATTTTAATATTGTCATTTATATTGGGTTTATTCGTGCACTCGACAACTGTAATAGTTCGAAAATATAATAAAATGGATGCAATGAGAGTAGTTTTTTTAGCATATGTAACAATACTTGTTGCCAGGATTGGGTATGGGGATACGTTTACATTTAAGAATAATGGGATGCATATTCTTATTATTATTGGAGCTGTATTTATTTTTGCCAAAATGTTTTTTAAATCAATTTTGTCAAATACGCATCATATGAAATACAAATCAAATATATGAATATACTTTATATTACACAGGCAGGTTTTGGCCTGCCTAGTGCAGAAACAACTCATGCGATGGAGATTATTAAGTCATTTATCAAAATGGGGCATAATGTAACAGTTGCTTTTTCGGGAAGTGATGTAAACATAAGAGGGATAAATGTTGATCTCATTTGTCACCCAAGGACTGGATTGTTGCCATGGCGACTTGGCTTTCAGGTCTGGCTCTTAAGAAGGTTCGTTCTTGGTGTAAAACATCACAATTTTGATCTAATTTATGTCCGGCAATCTGCACTTATGTTTGCTCCTGTGTTAATTAAACTAGTTTCCAGGGCTAGGTTGATTACTGAATTTAATACAATGTTCTCACATGCAGGTGTGGTTAAAAAAAACTTCTTAAATTATTTTGTTGTGAAATTGGTGGAAAATCTGACAATTATGGCGTCTGATAGAGTAGTGGTTGTATCGTCAAAATTGCTGCAAACACTGTCTTCAAGATATGGCTCTATAACCAGAAAGTCTAAAGTAATAGGTAACGGATGTAATCTTGATTTTATGAGGCCGCAAAACAAAAATAAAGCCAGAATAAAATTCGGGATTCCACTGGATGCATTTGTTGTTGGTTTCGTAGGGCATCTGCATCCATGGCAGGGTATTAATGTAATTACTGATGCTGTTTGTGAGTTAAAAAAGACAAAAACTAATGTTGTTGCTGTCATTGTTGGATCTTCGGATGATATTAATAATTATACTGAATACGCAAAACTAAAAGGGGTTGGTGATAGCGTCATGTTTGTTGGTGCATTATCATATAATGATGTTCCTGTGATTATGTCATGCTTTGATATTGGTCTTGCCCCTGGAATTAAAGAATCGAATGACAATTATCTTATGCGGTCACCGATTAAAGTGTATGAATACCTAGCTAATGCAAAGCCAGTTATTTCAGGTGCATTACCATCATTATATGGTATATTCAAAAATCACAATATTGGATATTTAATTGATCCAGGTAATGTTGAGGAGCTCGTTTTACGAATTCGTGAGTTGATGGAGAATCAGGCGCTAATGTCGCAAATGGGGGCTGAGGCACGAATTGTTGCAGAAAAATATTTATCCTGGGATTCTGCGGCAATTGAAATACTCAATTAATATTTAATTATGCTGGTGGTAGTTGGCCATGGTTCTAAAAAGTTAAGCTTTTATATAAGAAGTAACGAATAATGAATGTATTGATAGTAAGCTGTGTTTTTCCCCCTGAACCAGTTATAAGTGCAAAAACAAGTTTTGATGTTGCAGAAATGTTTCATGATAAAGGATGGAGTGTGTCAGTTGCAGCGCCACTGCCGAATCGTAATGTTTGTGACATGGATAAGCAGTCAGAGTCTATGGCTGATAAATTTTTTAATATTCACAGGCTTTTTTCTATAAAATCGAGTAAATCCAGTCTTTTGTCAAGGTTTGCTGAAAATATATCCTTTGGGCTGTCTGTGTTTTTTTTTGTATTGAAATCAAAAAATGTTGATCTTATATATTCAAATGTATGGCCAATATTTTCCTCCGGGTTCCTTGTTCTTGCGGCAAAATTAAAAAAAATAAAAGTTATTACAAGTGTTCAGGATCTTTATCCAGAGTCATTATTAATTCAAAATCGTTTATCGAAAAAAGGTCTTCTCTATTCTGTCTTTATGCAAATCGATCGATATATTGCGCGTAATAGTCATCATGTAATTGTAATATCTGAAGATTTTAAAAATGCTTATATTAATAATCGTTATCTGCCCGAAAATCGCGTTACTGTTATTAAAAACTGGGTCAGAAATAGCCAGATTCAGCAACTAGAAAAACATGATGCACAAGCAATTATTTGTGATCGTTTAAATATATCATTATCAGATGATGACTTTCTTGTGGTTTATGGTGGCAATATGGGGGTTGCGTCAGGGCTGGAAAGATTTGTTAGATATATTGATAAATTTGATGAAAATATCAAGTTTCTGTTCGCGGGTGCGGGTTCGCAATATCCAGTTCTTCAGAAATATATTAGAGATCAGGGTTGGAGTGATAAGGTATATTTTCTTTCGCCCTGGCTGCC
>Ga0224496_10000641_pt1 | contig 23796 bp, 19 predicted proteins | sample SF_Jul11_sed_USG_2_FD_168127 | JGI IMG/M metagenome (GOLD analysis project Ga0224496, IMG submission 168127) | Sediment microbial communities from San Francisco Bay, California, United States - SF_Jul11_sed_USGS_8_1 | ecosystem: Environmental > Aquatic > Marine > Sediment | place: USA...
CCTCCGGGACTCCCCCATGGCAGAACGAAAACAGGCCACACGGAGAATGGAAATTCGACCAGTTACGACTCTCTTCGCTCTTGACACTGACAATCCTTTGCAATATAGAGCGACATGACCCTGAAAAATCCCCACATACGAATATTACTCCTCATCATAATCATCCTCCTGATGGGCAATCTCAATGCCCTGGTCGATGCCGTCCTCCATCCGGAAATCCCATTTTTCGACCACGAACATCTCGTCGTCGGCACCGTTTCCGCCACCCTCTCCGCCATCCTCTACGGCTTGCTGTTGGCCTATGCCAATCGGCAGGAAAAATTGCTGCAGCAGCTGCAGAGGTCGCAGAACGAACTGGAACGCCGGGTCGAGGAGCGAACAGCCGACCTTTGCCGACAAAGCGAGGAGCTGGAACAGGAAATCGCCCGCCGCCAACGGAGTGAACATTCCATGCGCGAGGCGACCAAGGCAGCCGAGAATGCCAGCCGAATCAAAAGCGAATTCATGGCCAACATGAGCCACGAAATCCGCACCCCCATCAACGGCATCATGGGCATGCTCCAACTGCTTCTCGGCACCACCACCGTCAATGAACAACAGCGCCGCTACCTGGAAATTGCCCGCTCCTCCATCGATCGGCTCATGGAAACCATCAACAGCATCCTCGACTTCTCAAACCTTGAAAACGGCCAGCTCCAGCCGACCGCCACCCCGTTCTCTCTCAACGCCGCCCTTGCCGACTGCCTGAAGGCTCCTGCCCGAATCGCCAGCCAGAAAGGCATGGTCCTGCAATGGCGGGTGGACCCGGAAATACCGGACGCCCTGGTCGGCGACAAAAAATTCTTACAGCAGATCATCGAAAATCTGGTGGGCAATGCCATCAAATTCAGCCAGCAGGGTCCCATTTCCATGACCATGCACCGCGAAGGCTCGCACGAATCCGACCGGGTAACGCTCCACTGCACCGTGACCGACAACGGCCCGGGCATCGCCCTTGAAAAACAAAAAGACATCTTTGCCCCTTTTGCCCAGATAGACGGCTCACTGACCCGCCCCCAGGAAGGCACTGGCCTGGGGCTGACCATCTGCGCCAAACTGGTCGCCCTGCTGGGCGGCGCCATCTGGCTCAAGAGCGAGCCGGGCCACGGCGCCAGTTTCCATTTCACCGCCACCTTCGACCTCGCCCCCCAACAAAGGGCGCCGCAGCAAACGGCGGCAATTGCCGCAACTCAACCGGAAGACGAGGCCAAGGTCCATATCCTGCTTGCCGAAGACGACCCCATCAACCGCTTCGTCATCGAAGAGATTATCGCCCGTCGCCCCTGGCGCCTGACAACAGTCACAAACGGCCAACAAGCCCTTGACGCCTTCCGGACGCATCACTTCGACCTCGTCCTCATGGACGTGCAGATGCCGGAAATGGACGGCCTGACCGCCACCACCGAAATACGCCGGCTGGAAGAAGCCGCCGGCGCCATCCACACCCCCATTGTCGCCCTGACCGCCCATGCCCTGGAAAACGACCGCCAGCGCTGCCTCGCCGCCGGCATGGACGAGCACCTCACCAAACCGATTCTCCCCGATGCCCTGCTGGCCGCCGTCGACAGGCACCTGCACCGCCCTCCGGCCGCCCCGTCCAGTCTCTCCGCCTGACCCGGGCCCCGCAGGGCGCCCAGACATCGGGAAAGAATCCCCGGGCATGTTGCCCGAGGGCCGAAGCGCCGCCTATGCGCAGGCGCTGCCAAAGCAGATGCGATGCTGCTGGACAGTTACCATTTTTTTTAGAATAATTACGCGCCGACGTGGCTCACAGCGCCAATGTCGGTTAAGATACAAACGGTTATCCTTGTAGCGGAACGCCTTCCGTAGTGACAAACGATACGATATTGTGCGGCTGTTTTTACCACTCCCATCGAGAGGAAGCGCATGCGGGAAGAGCGACGGACCGGCCCTTACGACAGGCGAAGCGACAACTGCCAGATCAGGAGGAATTTCAACTTCCTCGAATCGGTGGTGAACGGTGTTTCCGACCCCATCCTGGTCATCGGCTCGGACATGCGGGTCAAGTTGACCAACAAGGCGGCCCATGATTTTCCGGCCCTCATGGCCGCGGCCCAGGCGTCAGCCACCGATGACCACTGCTACCGACTGCTGTTTGGGCTCGACAAGCCCTGTGACCAGGCGGGCAAGCATTGCCCGCTGATCGACGTGCTGGAGACGGGGCAGCCGGTGGCGGCCGAACATGAAATTCTTCTCAACACCGGCGAATCCAGAATCTTCGAAATCCTCGCCTCCCCCCTGCGCAGCGAGGACGGCACCCTGCTCGGGATCATCGAGGTGCTGCGCGACGTCACCGAACGGAACCGCGCCACCGCTGCCCTGCAAAAAAGCCACGAGGAGCTGGAGCTCCGAATCCAGGAACGGACCTCGGACATCCTGGCCATGAATGAGGCGCTCCAGGAAGAGATCCTTGAACGGCGCTGGGCCGAAGAAAGCCTCAGCCAGGCCATCGACAAAGCAAACCTCATCTACCGGGTGATTCCCAACGCCATCTTCACGGTGGACACCAACCGCAGGATCACCAGCTGGAACAACCAGGCGGAAACCCTCACCGGCTATACCGCCGAAGAGATGATGGGGCAACCGTGCAGCATCTTCTCCCGGCACCCCTGCCTTGACCAGTGCGGCGTCTTCTCGCCCATGGCCCGCCCGCCAATCCTCGGCAAGGAATGCATCATCAAAACCAAGGACGGCCGCTACCGGATCATCGCCAAAAACGCCGAGCTGCTCCGTGACACCGAGGGCAATATCATCGGCGCCGTGGAGTGCTTTGAGGATATCACCGACAAAAAAAGCTTCCAGAACCAGTTGCGCACCGAGCGCGACAAGTTCCATGCCATGCTTTCCGCTCTGGACCAGGGGCTGCACATCCTCACCCGCGACTACGAAGTAGTTTTTCAAAACGAAAACCTACGCAAGGCCTTCGGCGACAAGATCGGCGAGAAATGCCACAAGGTATACAAAAATCGCGACGAGCCCTGCGAAAACTGTCAGATGCAGGAGGCGCTTGACTGTCTGGAAATCCGGCGCGGCGAGCTGATCATGGACGACGGCCGCTGGTACCAGCAGAGCTACGTGCCCTTCAAGGATGTGGACGACGAAATCAAGGCGCTCATCCTGCTCCGCGACATCACCGACGAAAAGGCCCGCCAGGCCGAAACCCTGCGGGCCGGCCAGCTGGCCTCCATCGGTGAATTGGCGGCCGGCGTTGCCCATGAAATCAACAATCCCATCAACGGCATCATTAACTATGCCCAGATCCTGCTTGACGATATCAAGGATGAGGTGGGCAACGACGTGTTGAGCCGGATCATCAAGGAGGGCGAACGCATCGCGGACATCGTCAGCAACCTGCTCGCCTTCTCAAGGCAGGAGGACGGTGATGCCACCACCGAAATCAGCGTTGCCCAGGTGATCGAAGACTCCTTCGCCCTGATCAAACACCAGCTTCACAAGGACGGGATCATCATCGAACAGGAGATTCCGGAGGATTTGCCGCTGGTGCGGGTATATCCCCAGCAACTCCAACAGGTCTTTCTCAACTTGATGAGCAACGCCCGCTATGCCCTGAGCCGCCGCTACCCCGGCCGCGATCCGGAAAAGAAGCTCCGGATAACCTGCAGCGTCGTCACCCTGCGCAACGCGCCATACGTACGCACCGAGGTAACCGACATGGGTTGCGGCATCCCAGAGGATATTATCGGCAACATCTTTGACCCCTTTTTCTCCTCCAAGGGGCCGGGAGAAGGCACTGGCCTGGGCCTGAGCATCACCCATGGCCTGATCAAGGACTTCCACGGCTTTCTCGGGGTGGACAGCAAAGAGGGCCAGTACACGACCATGACCGTTGACCTGCCGGTTCACCAAGAAGGCAACCCGGCAACCGACCAGCTAAAAGAGGACTGAAATCCATGGATATGAACTTAACCGATACCACCATCCTGGTTGTGGACGACGAAGAAAGCCTGCGGCTGACCTTCAAAATGTTTCTGACTCGTGAAGGCTATGGGCCCATCACCACGGCCTCCACCTTCGAAGAGGCAATCGATCTGGTGGAAAAACAAGAGTTCGACCTGATCATCAGCGACATCGTCATGGAGGGCGCTTCGGGGATCGACCTGTTGCGACGGGTAAAGGAACTGGGCCGGCAGTGCCCCATGGTGATGGTCACCGGCTACCCCAACATCAACACCGCCACCGAGGCCGTGCAGCTGGGAGCCTTTGCCTATCTGTCCAAACCGGTCAAAAAAGACGATCTGCTGCGCACCGCCCGCATGGCCCTGCAGCAATACAACCTCTGGAAAGAAACCGTAAAGCTCCAGGAAGAAAAGGAGCGCTACCAGCAATACATTGAAACCATTTTCCGCAGTGTCCGCGACATCATCATCACCGTCGATCCCGACATGCGGATTACCGAGATGAACGACTCAGCCCGGCAATGGCTGCAGGAGCTTTCCCCCGGGATAGACAAGGGCTCGCCGCTTACCGAGTTGCCTGATATCATCGGCGAAATCTGCCGCGAGGATGTTTCGCTGGTACTGGAGACCCACCAGGAGGTCCCTGAGCACCGCGTGGAGTGGCAGAAAAACGAGGAGCAAACCATCGTCTTCCGCATCGGCGCCGCGCCCATGGAAACCCGCAGCAACAACTTTCTCGGCGTGGTCCTGGTGGCCCGCGACGTCAGCCGCCTGGAAGCACTGGAACAGGAGGGCAGCCGCAGCCGCTTCCACCGTTTTATCGGTGCCAGCCGCGCCATGCAGACGGTTTACACCCTGATCCAGAATGTCGGCCAGGTGGACGCCACCGTGCTGATCACCGGCGAGTCTGGAACCGGCAAGGAACTGGTGGCCGAGGCCCTGCATGCCGAAAGCCCCCGCCGCGACATGCCATTGGTCAAAGTAGATTGCACGGCGATTCCGGAAAACCTGCTGGAAAGCGAGCTCTTCGGCCACACAAAAGGCTCGTTTACCGGTGCCGACCGCGACCGCAAGGGGCGGATTCTGCAAGCGGACGGCGGCACCCTGTTTCTCGACGAAATCGGCGACATCCCCTCCACCATGCAGCTGCGCCTGCTGCGCTTTCTTCAGGAGCGAACCTTCTACCCCGTGGGCAAGGACCAGCCGGTGAGCGTCAATGTCCGGGTCATTGCCGCCACCAACGCCAACCTCCGCCAGAGGGTCGACGAGGGCAGCTTCCGGGAGGACCTTTACTATCGGCTGCGAGTGGTGGACATTGTGCTGCCGCCGCTGCGTGAACGGGAAGGCGACCTGCCCCTGCTGGTGAAACATTTCCTTGCCCGCTTCAGCACCCGTCTCGGCAAAGAAGTCAGCGGCATCTCCGACCAGGCCATGGCCCTGCTGGAGAGCTTTCACTGGCCCGGCAATGTCCGGGAACTGGAACATGTCCTGGAACGGGCCGCCGTCCTCTGTCCCGAGTCAACCATCACCACCAGCGACCTGCCGGTGGAGATGCTCACCGGCACACGACGACAAGCCGTGCCGGCAGGCGGCGCCGCAGCAGGGGTGGCCACTGTTCCCGCCGCCACCCCTGCTGCGGCGCCATCTCTCGCCGATGACGACAACGAAGAGGCAAAGATCCTCCTCGTCCTCTCCCAAACCGACGGCAACAAGGCCAAGGCAGCCCGCCTGCTCGGCATCGACCGCAGCACCCTTTATCGCAAGATGCGACTCTACAATATCGACTTCGACGCAACGGAAGCGTAGCGCCAACTTCGCATGCCACACATTTTGCCACACATTTGTGGCAAAATGTGTGGCCCCACCTGCTCCGACTCCCCCCTCGCCTCACAACCTCTCGGCGTTACTGATTTTTTTTTCAAGCACCTGCCACCCCTGTTCCACGCCACGCCCCAACAAATCATTCTCATTATGTGCACCGCCTCTTCCCCGACCATGGCGGCGGCGCACCTTGCCGCGGCATAGCACCGCGCCGCCATGGAATTCAGTGCCTCACGGATCCCCCATGGCATGCCAAATGCAATATCTTTCAAAACGGATACGCAAGGTGCGGAACTTCGGTTTCGAAACTATGATTATATGGAAGGAGGTAACCCCATGGCAGCAGCAGCAAAAGCAAAAAACAGGGAAAACGGCCTTGCCATCGGCGGCGTGGAAGTCACAACTCTGGACAGAATCAACACCGCAATTCTGCAAGTCAGCATCGGCACAGTTGTGATGTTCACCGGCTTAGCGGGTGTCTGGGGGCTGGCAAGTCTGGTCAGCGCCATCGCCAAAAGTGGCGGGATCACCGGCCTGGCCAAGGGCTTCATTGCTGCGGTAACCGGTCAATAGACAGCAGAAGCAAACTCTACGGCGATGAGGTTAAATACTAGTTTTAATTACAATGGTCGGTATAATGGTCTGGAGACTTGGGTTCGCTCCAGACCATTTTTTTGAACGAGGCGGACCAACCTCAACAGACGTCGCCAAACAGACTGTGGCCCAGGCAGCGGAACAAGCAGGATTCTCCGGCTGCCCAACGCTAACACGACTTCGGGGGAAAACCGTATGGAAGGGACAAAACGTATTCGTTTTGTGGCCAAGGCGCTCAGTATCGTCTTTCTTGTCTGTATCTGGACATCGGCCGCCTTGGCCATTGACAATGAAACCTGTATGGAATGCCACGGGGATGATTCACTGCGGCGAACAGAATCCACCGGCATGAAGGCAAGCCTTTATGTGGACGGGGAAAAATTTAAGTATTCGGTACACAACATCAACGGCATTGCCTGTACCGACTGCCATGCAGACATCACCGAACTCAACATGGACAACGAAGTTCCCCATGCCGTCAACCTGGCACAGGTCGCCTGCCAGAACTGCCATGAAGAGGTGGCAGAGGCGTACGCCAACAGCGTTCACAAAAAAGCAAGCCACAAGGGAGTGACCATTCCCTGTTATGCCTGCCACGATTACCATGACACCGCCCGCCTGGCCCAGGCCACGGTTTCGGAGCGCCAGAACTCGTTCTGCCTCAAATGCCACAACCCCAACAAATTCCACGACTGGCTGCCGGCCAAGGAAAACCACTTCGCCTTGGTGGAATGCACCGTCTGCCATGCTCCGGATGTTCCCCGGCATGTAAATCTCCGTTTTTACGACCTGATAGACAACCAGTTTCTCAAGGGCGACGTTATCCTGCGCCACCTCAACACCAGTCAGGAAGAATTCACTGCCCTGATCGACCGGGACGGCGACGGCACCATCAATGTTGACGAGTTCGAGGATATGGTGCTCATGCTCCGCCAACGCGACATCCGCGGCGTCTTCCATGGCGAACTGGTTGTCGACATGGAGCCGGTGGTCCACCAGGTCAACCGGGGCGCAGCCAACCGTGACTGCAGTCAATGCCATTCCGCCACCTCGGCCTTCTTCAAGGATGTCCGCCTGACCTTTGACATGAATGACGGCTCGGTTGCCTCCTATAACGTCGACCGTCAGACCCTTCAGACGTACTTTGTAGAGTTCAACGCCCTTGGCACCACCAGGGTGCGATTGCTTGACAAAATCGGAATCGCGCTGATCGCCGGCGGCGTCGCGGTGGTATTCATCCATCTTACCGCCAGACTGCTGACCATTCCCCTGCGCAAACGAAACAAAGAAAACGCCTGAACGACAATCAACAGTCTTTAAGGAGGGCTGACTATGAGTAAAGAATATGTGCATCCAGCTCCGGTTCGGGTCTGGCACTGGATCAATGCTGCTGCCTTTGTTTTCCTGGTCATCACCGGTGTCCAGATCCGCTTTGCCGAAATGATCAACTTCCTCTCCCTGGAAGATGCGGTTCGCCTGCACAACTGGGTCGGATTCCTGGTCATTGCCGATTATCTGCTCTGGTATGCGTACTACTTCTCCACCGGTAAAATCCGCCTCTATTATCCCAACCTGAGAACCTTTGCCGCCGATGCCCTCAAACAGGCCAAATACTATGGCTGCGGCATCTTCAAGGGTGAGCCCAACCCTCACCACATGACCGCCGACAATAAATTCAACGCCATGCAACAGAAAGCCTATGTCGGCCTGATGTTCATCTTCCTGCCGGCCCAGATGATCAGCGGCGTCTTTCTCTGGCAGGTCAAAGGCTTTGAAAACTACATCAACATGCTTGGCGGCATCAGAATCGTGGACACCATCCATGTCCTGCTGTTCTACTTCTTCGCCACCTTCATGTTTGTCCACACCTACCTGGCAACCCTTGGCCACACGCCTCTGGCTCACTTCAAGGCGATGTTCACCGGTTACGAAGAGCACCACTAACCCCTCCTCTCCTCTCCTTCCTCCTTCCTTCCGAGGCGCAGTCCCGTAAAAAGGGCTGCGCCTCACCCTTTTGGGGCTGATCAGCCAAGCCTGTGCCTCCTTGCCGGCGAGGGTGGCATGCTGTGTGCAGTACTCTCGGAGCAGACACCCCCCCTGCCAGCGCGACACACGGCCTTCACCACGGGAGAGCAGCCCATGAAAACAACGACCAAATCTTCCGCACCGGACAGAACCGAAAAGATTGATGCTCCGGCGGCCCTCGACGCCCTGGCCACCGGCGTTTCCCAAGCCGCACTCAGCGTTATCATCGCCATGGGCGCGCTGATCGGCATTTGGGGACTCGCGTGTCTGTTCGTGGCTCTGGGAAGTGACAGCGGCGTACTGAAAACGATCAAAGGCTACTTAACCGCCATTGGCATGTAACCCCGCCACACCACGCACCACAACACATCTGCTGCAACAGACCTGTTGCACAACACGGCCATGCGCCACAGGTCTGTTGCATGTCAGCCCGACCGGCAACAACACCCTCCCCACCCTGCCGCAGCGACAAAACCGGAAGCCCCCCCGCGCAAAAAAATAAAAACCCGGCGATCCCGAACGGTTACCAGAACGACTGTCCCGACTGTCACACATCAACAATGCCGCATTACGTTTATGGCACACCCCATGCAATACCTCTCTTCAACAACGAGCAACACCACCGGAGGCAACTCTTCCAAGAGATCGACAATAGGAACGCAGGAGGCACCAAGCCATGACGACCACCACCAATACCACCACCGCCATCGAAACCACTACTGTTGAAAAGATGACCACCGCCGCCAACCAAGTCACCCTGGGCGCCATGATCAGCATGGCTGGACTGGTCGGCGTCTGGGGCGTGGCCTGCATGGTCAGCGCCATCGCCCAGTCCGGCGGCATCCTCGCCATGGCCCGCAACTACATGACCGCCATCGGCATGTAACTCCGACGCACATACAGCAGTCGGCAAGCCTGGGGGCGGAACACAGCCTTCAGGCTTTTTTTTGCCCCGACACTGCGTCCGGACGGGGAAAGCATTGCCATCCATGGCCAAGGCATTGTAAGTTGGAGAAATAAAAATCAAAATCACCGGATCGTGCAGGATCGCCAAGGCAAAATTCCTGCCCCGCGACCGGTCCAATCCTTGTCAATCCGTAACCAAGAGGGCAACGTGGCCGCAACCCGCAATATCCTGATCAGCATCATCCTCATTGCCATAAGTATTCTTGTCTATAAAACCTGGGAGATGGAGACCACCCCGCCATCCATCTCCTACTCCTCTTTTCTGACCAGTATCGACAAAAAGGAAATCACCGAGGTGCATATCAAGGGAGGCGTGGTGACCGGCACTGACTCCTTCCAACGTTCCTTCAGCACCTTTGCGCCCGATGTGGAAAATTTAATCCCCCGGCTCACCTCGCATGGCGTGACCATTGTCACCGAACCAGTCAAGCCTTCGCACTGGGGACAGTTCCTGGTGACCACCTTGCCGATTTTGCTCATGGTGGGCTTGTGGATGTTCCTCAACATCAAGCACCAGCAAAGCGGGAAGAAATCCGGCTTCGACAAAAACAAAACAAGCCAGGATCCCAAGAAACGGGTGATGTTCACCGATGTCGCCGGCATTCCCGAGGCCAAGGAAGAACTGATCGAAATCGTGGATTTCTTGAAAAACCCAACCGAATACACCAAGCTCGGGGGGCAAATCCCCAAGGGCGTGCTGCTCCAAGGCCCCCCGGGAACCGGCAAAACCCTGCTGGCAAAGGCCATTGCCGGCGAGGCAGGCGTGCCGTTTTTCAGCATGAGCGGCTCCGACTTTGTCGAGATGTTCGTCGGCGTCGGCGCCTCGCGGGTACGGGAGCTGTTCAAGCAGGCCAAAAAGGATGCGCCCTGCATCGTCTTCATCGACGAGATCGATGCGGTGGGCCGCCGCCGCGGTGCCGGCGCCGATTCGGCCGGCGGCCAGGACGAGCGGGAACAGACCCTCAATGCCCTGCTGGTGGAAATGGATGGCTTTCAGTCCGGCCAGACGGTAATCATTGTCGCGGCCACCAACCGCCCCGACATCCTCGACCCGGCCCTCCTCCGCCCGGGACGCTTCGACCGCCAGATCACCATCCTCCCACCCGATGTCAAAGGGCGGCAGCGGATCCTGGAGATTTACGGCAAAAAGATGACCATGTCCTCTGACATCGATCTGGCCCATATCGCCAACACCACCCCCGGCTTTACCGGCGCGGAGCTGGCCAACCTGATCAATGAAGCGGCGCTGCTGGCGGCCCGCAAAAAAAAGAACGCCATCGAACTCTCCGACATGGAAGATGCCAAGGACAAAATCCTCATGGGCACCGAACGCAAGGGCATGGTGATCAGTGACAAGGAGCGCCGCTTCACCGCCTACCACGAGGCCGGCCACGCCATCGTCGCCCTCACCCTGCCGGAGACCGATCCCATCAACAAAGTCACCATTGTCCCCCGCGGCCGGGCCATGGGCATGACCCAGCAGACCCCCATCGACGACCGACACGCCTATTCAAAAGAATACTTGAGCAACCGGATCAAAATCCTGCTCGGCGGCCGCACCGCCGAGGAACTGGTTTTCAACCAGTACACCACCGGCGCCAGCAACGATCTCCAGATGGCCACCGACATCGCCACCAAAATGATCTGCGAATGGGGGATGAGCGACAGCCTGGGGCCACGGGCCTACACCACCAGCGACGAGGGCTTCCTCGGCAACGGCGGCGCCCAGCGGGTCTACGGCGACGAGACGGCACGGGCCATCGACATGGAAATCAACCAGCTCATCGAAAACTGTTACCAGGAGGCGATGATTATCCTGGAAGGAAAACGCAACATGCTGGACCGGATGGCCGAAATCCTCCTCTCAGAGGAAACCATCGACGCCGACGAAATCGCGATCATCAGCAGCAGCACCTGCCTCATCGAGCGCAACTGGGGCGTCCCCAAATCCATTGATTGACCCCCTGCCGACCAGCCGGCACCCCGAGCCCGTCTTCGGCGGGGAGCACCGCCCACCGATGGCCCGCGGCCACCGCGGGCCATCGCCCTGGTCGTAGGTATGTATTTTGCATAAATATTTTCAGTAAAAACTTCCCATCGGCAAGCGTTTGCGAGCGCTTCCCGATGCCCCGGAAACCAGCAAACACCCCCCAACGATTCGGGAGTGGAGGCGAACATGGCCCATCCTTTGCGCAGAGTCATCTTCGGTACGGCAATCCTCATGGTTGTCCTGCTCGGAGGATTGCTGACTCTCGGCGTCAGGCAGTACCAACTTCTTGCCCACCATGAACAGATCGTCACCCAGAGCGAAAAGCTTCTCTTCCAGTTTGCCACCATCCGCGAACACATCACCGCCACTCTGCTGGAGCAGCACTACCACAAACTCACCGCCATTGTCCCGGAGGTGGAAAATCTGCAGACCAACATCAACAAGATGGTGGAAAACGCCAACATCCCGGACGAATACAAACTTTCCTTTATCAATCAGGTGGACCTGCCGGGCATCATTCTCCTGCTCTACAAGAGCGGCAGTGGCGAGATGCCAGGCGAGGCGATCCAGCAGCTCAACCGCGAAACCAGGCAGCTGGGCGACCGGCTGATGCTTTTTGACCGGGTGCTGGTCAATTATGCCAAGCGCAAAATCATCAGCTTCCAGAGCATGGTGATCGGCGTACTGGCACTGGCGGTTTTTCTCTTGGTCAACATGCTGCTTCTCGGCCACCGCCGACTGGCAACGCCGCTCATTGATCTTGCCGGACAAGTCCGCGAAGTGGATCAGGGACAACGCGACGGCGTTACCCTGGCTTCCGGAGACACTGCCGCCGAGGTTTTAGCGCTGGCGACAGCCTTCCAGGATCTCCTTGCCTCGCGCCTGCGCAACACCGAGGAGATGGCCCGTCACAACAGGGTATTCTACGCCGTGCACCGCGCCGGGCTGGTCTGCCGCCAGGCGTCCTCCCGCGAAACGCTTTTTCAGGAAGTCAGTCGGGCCCTGCTCTTCAATGAAGATTATTGCCTGGTCTGGGTTGGCACCATTGAAGAAGAGAACGACGAGGTCACGCCGGTGGCGGTGGACGGCTCCACCTCCATGAGCAGGGATGAAGCCGAAAAATGCATGGCGGCCCTGCTGGCCGCAGCAGAAGACCGAGGCCCCGACCATAATCCTGCCCTCCAGGCCGCCCGCACCGGCAAGCCGGTGATCAGCACCGACCTGCTGAAAGGCATCCCGAAAGGAATGCTGAAAGGCACGCCGCTCATCGCCGGCCACGCCGCCTGCACCTCCCTGCCACTGCAATGGCAGCAGAGGGTGTACGGAGTCCTGTCCGTATACACCCTCCACGAAGCATGCTTCGATGAACGGGAAGTGGAGTTGCTGGCCGGTCTGACCGGGGCCATGGGACTCGCCCTGCATATCTTCGAGGACGAACACCGCCGCCGCCGCGAGGAGGAACGCAGTCACGGCCTGATTGCCGCGCTGGAATCCCCCTTGCTCACCCTCTCTCCGCAGGGGAAAATTCTCGCCGCCAACCCGGCCTTTCACCAACTCAGCGACGAGCACGATCAGGCAATCCTCGGCCGTAACTGGCGCTCCTTACTGGAAGCCACCGAGCCGGAACGGGTAGCAGGAAAAACCGACCCCGAAATCCTTGCCACCCTGAGCAAGGGAGGACAGGAGATAGAATTGCGCTTCAAGGGCGGCGACAAAAAACAACGGTTGCGCTGTCGCTTCACGCCGATCCTGGAACACCAGGGCCGGCCGCTGGAATATGCCTGCCTCTGCCACCCCGTGGGCACGGCGACAATGGACCGCCAGCGCCTGCCACGACAGGCGGTGATCAGCGAGCTCTCCGCCGGGGTATCCCATGAAATCAGCGATCTCAGCAACGGCATCATCAACTATGCCCAAGTGCTTTCCGACGACGCTTCCGCCCATCAGCAAGACCGGGCCGGCGGCGAAATTCTCACCAAGATCATCGACAGCGGCGAACGCATCGCCGAGATCGTTCACAAACTCATCTTCTACGGACAGAAGAACGGCACCGCCGTTGAATACCTGCCATTGGCAACAGTGCTCGACGACGCGGTTATGCTGATCAGCCACCACCTGAAAACCGAGGGCATCCAACTCGACCTGAATCTTACCGACCGGCCATTGGCCATTCCGGTCCACGCCCAGTTGATGCAACAGATCCTCATCGGCCTTTTCAACCACCGCCGCCACTCCCTCAATCGCAGGTATGGCGCCCGTGACACCAACAAACGGTTAGCGGTCTACAGTGAAAATGTCCTCACGGACGGCGAGCGGCTGCTCCGCATCTCCTTCACCGACCGAGGCGGCGACCTTTCCCCCGAGGCGGTGGCAAGATTCACCAAGACGGATTCCGCCGACATGGAAATCTTTGACAGCGCCTTACGCGAGCTCGCCCGCTGTCGCGAACTCATCGAAAGCCAGGGCGGCACCTTGCAGATCGACACCGCCGATGGAGAGACGACCACCATCTCGATCAGCTTCCCACTCAAGGGCTGACACGAAAACAGCTTGTCTCCGGCGCCGGGCACAGGCAGTTTTCAGCGCCGCCGCGCCAACAGCACCTCCAGAATCTTCCCATTCAGGAAGGCAAAGAGCAGTATGTAGGTCGACAAAATCAGGGTATAGGCGATGCCGAAATAATAGATCATCACCGGCACAAAAGGGATTTTGACGTTGCGGTTATAGAGGATAACGCCGAGGAAGGCATCACGGACGCCCTGCTTCCTGAGTTCCCCGAGCAGGGGATAGAGCAGATAGGGTGGCCCGGAGATGAAGATACCGGCCACCGCCGCAATGAGCCAGCCCTTGCCGCCCGACTCTCTGCCCAACTGTTTTCGGATCCGCTCCGGCCCCAGCAGGTTGATACCCAGCAAAAAAACAAACACCACCGCCAGGATCGGCAGCACCTTAAAAAGCATCCCCGCAAAGCCTGTCAGCGCCGTCAAGGCCAATTCCGGCCGCAGACAACCGACCACCGCATAGAGCACCAAAACGGTCAGCAGAAACCGATACGAACCGCTGATTCGTTTCCCCTTGCCCTGCTGCGGCCCTGGCTCTTTCATTGCAACACCCCCAGGGTGGCGACGGTCAACGCGGCCAGAGCGATGGCAAAGAAAAAGTTGAGGGCATTACGGATCAGGGCAAAACGCTTACCAAGAAAAGCCGCCTCCAGCGGCAGCATGGCCACCCCCACCGTGGTCCAGGCCAGGAGGAAGGCGGTAACCGCCAGGAGACTCACCCCCTTGCCGAGCAGTTCGCCGCCGACAATGTAGGAGGTGATGGGGATGCCAAAGGAAATGCTGCCCGCTACGGCACCGATCAAGGTATCGTGCAGATAATGGCCGGTGAACCACTCAGCATAGCGACTCGCCAGCAACGGGTTGAGCAGATTCAGCAACAGCAGCATGCCGGCAAGAATGGGCAAGACGGTCCTGAACAGGGCCAAGGTCTTACGGAAGGCCCCGGCCAGTCCACCTGCCCCCTGCTCCTTCATGATGCGAAAAAATATTCCTTCTCGGCCCCGCATTTGGGGCAAACCCAAGTTTCCGGCAACGAATCAAAAGGCGTGCCGGGCGCAATGCCGTGATCGACATCCCCTTGCGCCGGATCGTACACATAGCCGCAGGGACACTCATAGGTTTCCATAATCGCCTCCTCCTGAGTAAAAAAGAACCGCGGAGAGGGAGGCGCGGCGTAAACAGCACTCTGTCCACCTTCCCCCCATTCCAGCTCGGCGGGGAGAGGCTGCCAGCACCATACCCCCCCAAATGCCAACGACCCGCAGAAGGGTAATCCCTGCGGGTCGTTGGTGTGTTCACCTTCGTCCTGATCTCTGCTCCATGCCCGATGAAGCTCAGCGTTTGGACGCTCAGCCGCCACCGATGGTGCAGGCCGCGCCGCCCTGGTCGCCGGACGAGGACGACATCCCAAGGATATAGGGCCGAGACACCTTGACCCGCACGTTCTCGGCCACCTCCAGGGTCACCACCTTGTCGGTGAGCCCGGTGATCTTTCCCTGGATGCCGCCGCTGGTGACCACCAGATCACCCTTCTTAAGATTGGCGAGCAGTTGCTGATGTTCCTTGGCCTTTTTCTGCTGGGGACGGATGAGCAGAAAGTAAAAAACGCCAAAAATAAGAATGAGCGGCAACATGGAAAGAATGCCGCCGCCCTGAGGTGCTCCGGCAGCGCCGTTGGCCGCATACGCTACATCGATCATCTGGTTCTCCTCCAAATTCCGTTATTGAATGAGCGGCTCAATCCTGCCCGCGCCGCTGGTAAAATTCCTTCCGAAACGCACCGAAGCGATCCTCCTCGATGGCCTGCCGCATCTTCGCCATCAGCCCCACGAAATAATGGAGATTGTGGATGGTGTTGAGCTGCGAGGAGAGGATCTCTTTGGTCATATAGAGATGCCGCAGGTAAGCGCGGGAGAAGTTGCGGCAGGTGTAGCAGTCGCACTCTTCGTCCACCGGCAGCGGATCCCGGGTGTACCGAGCATTCTTTATAACAACGCGCCCGGAGGATGTAAAGAGCATTCCATTGCGGGCGTTGCGGGTCGGCATCACGCAGTCGAACATGTCCACGCCGCGAAAAACCCCTTCCACCAGATCCTCGGGGGTGCCGACGCCCATCAGATAGATGGGGTACTCCTGGGGCATGACCGCCACGGTCTGCTCGGTGATCTCGTACATCTTCTCGTTGGGTTCGCCCACACTCAGGCCGCCGATGGCATAGCCGTCAAAGCCGATCTCCACCAGCTGCTCCACGGCCCGGACCCGCAGGTCCGGATACATGCCGCCCTGGACGATGCCGAAGAGGAGCTGGCCGGTGTCGCGCTGGGCATCCCGCGACCGCCTGGCCCAGCGGGCGGTGAGTTCGGTGCCGTCAATGGTCTCGGCGCGGGTGGCCGGATGCGGGATGCAGGTATCCAGGCACATCATGATATCCGAGCCCAGCGCCTCCTGCACCGCCACCGCATCCTCGGGGCTCAGGAAGAGATTGGCGCCGTCCACGTGGGACTTGAAGGTCGCCCCCGCCTCGGTGATCTTGGCCAGATCCCGCAGGCTGTAAATCTGGAAGCCGCCGCTGTCGGTGAGGATGGGCCGGTCCCAGTGCATGAACTTGTGCAGGCCGCCCAGCTCCCGGACCAGCTCATGGCCCGGACGGATGAACAGGTGATAGGTGTTGGCGAGGATGATCTGCGCCCCCAGCTCCTTGAGGTTCTCCGGGGTCACCCCCTTGACCGTGGCCTGGGTGCCCACCGGCATGAAGATCGGGGTCTGGAAGGTGCCATGCAGGGTCCGCACCTCGCCCCGGCGGGCGGCACACTCGGAAGACCGGCGATGGAGGGTAAAGGGGGAGCCGCTCATGGCGCCTCCTGCCAGTGTTCGAGCAGCTCGGCAATACCGTTGTGGGCCAGGCCGATCAGGTGATCGAACTCGTCACGGCCGAACGGCCGGCCTTCGGCGGTGGACTGCACCTCCACCAGCCGGCCGTCGCCGGTCATCACGAAATTGGCGTCCACCTCGGCCCGGGAATCCTCGTCATAATCAAGATCGAGCCGGGGCTCGCCGTCGACCAGCCCCACACTCACCGCCGCCAGGGGCAGCACCGGCAGCGCTTCGGCGAGCAACCCCTCACGGTGCAGCCGGTGCACGGCGCGACGCAGGGCCAGGGCGGCGCCGGTAATGGAGGCGGTACGGGTGCCGCCGTCGGCGGTGAGCACGTCGCAGTCCACCCGCAGGGTCCGCTCGCCAAGCCCCTTCAGATCCACCATCATCCTGAGCGAACGGCCGATGAGCCGCTGGATCTCCAGGGTGCGGCCGGAACGGCCCGAGGCCGACTCCCGCCGATAACGGGTGTTGGTGGCCGCCGGCAGCATGCCGTATTCGGCGGTAATCCAGCCCTGACCGGCATCACGCAGAAAAGGGGGCACCGACTCCTCAAGGCTCACGGCGCAGATCACCCTGGTGTTGCCAAGGCCGATCAACAGGGAAGAATAGGCATGGGGCTGGATATCCCAAGAGAGGGAAACCGGCCGCAACTGGTCGGGTTGTCGATTGTTGTTTCGCATCTGTCTTTACGGTTGGAGGGGAGGAAGGAAGCACAAGCCAAGCCGGCAGAAAACGCCCTTGCCGCAGGCCACGGGAAAAGAGCCTTTTACCATAGCACAGCAGCCGGCAAAAGCAACCGGCAAAGAACCGATCCGGGCGTTTCAGAGCTACGGTGCAACGGCAAAACCAGGTTCTCCCAGCCACGCACCGTCCGGCAACACGGCGAGGGACCACGAGGGCCAAAAATTAGCCGCCCGCCCCCCCCATTAACTCCCCACCTCGACAGCCGGCACCGGCAGCCGCACCGTAATCCGGGTGCCATCCGCGTCGCTGGTCGCCATGGCGATTTCGCCCCCCATGGTTTCGGCCATCAACCGCGCCGAATAGGTGCCGATGCCGGTGCCGCCCTGCTTGCCAACGGTGCTGTACTTGTCGAAGAAGGTTTCCCGAATCTGTTCCGGCACCACCCCGGGGTTATGGATGCGGATCACCCCGCGCCCCCCCTCCACGGCCAGATCAATGGTGACAACCCCGGCCGGGGGCGCCGCCTCGATGCCGTTCTTGATCAGGTTGGCCAACATCGAATAACAGAGCAGCTCCTCACCGGCGGCGGCAACATCCTCCCCCCGCACCTCGACGCCAACCCCCTTCCCCGTAGCCAGGGGATCGAGATCCTCGGCCACCCGCCGGGTCACCGCGGCCAGATCCACCGCGGTGGGCTGGTAGGCATAGGTGCCGCTTTCCATCTTGAACAGATCCAGGGAACGGTTGATCATCTCCAGCATCTTGAGGCCGGCGGTATGGATCAACTCCACATAGTAGCGGTGTTTGTCGGTGAGCTCGGGCGCGCTCCGCATCAGGCCGGTAAAGCCGATCACCGGGTTGAGCGGACTTTTGAGATCGTGGCGCATGATCCGGTCGACCTCCTCGCGCAGCCGGGCCGCCTCGGTGAGGGCCTGCACCTGTTCGGCCAACTGGCGCTTGGCGCGGACCAGATTGAGATGCGCCGCCACCCGCGCCCGCACCAGGGGGATGGAAATGGGCTTATGGATATAGTCCACCGCCCCGACCGCCAGCCCCCGCAACTCACTCTCCTCGTCGGCAAGGGCGGTGAGAAAAATCACCGGGATGGCCCGGGTGGCCGGATCGCTCTGCAGCCGTTGGCACACCTCATAGCCATCCATTTGCGGCATCATCACGTCGAGCAGAATGATATCCGGCGGCGCCGGCCCCCTGGCGAGGCGCAGCGCCTTTTCCCCGTCCCGGGCCGCCACCACCGCATACCCGCCGCCCAGGGCCTCCATGAGGATGTCGAGATTTTCCGGCGTGTCATCAACGATGAGCACCTTGGCTCTGTGCAGCTGCTCCTCCATGGGCCTTGTCTCCTCTCATGACGCCAGAAAATCGGCGAACCGTTTGTCTTCCTTGGTGGTGTGGGCCAGAAACCACTGGAGCTGCGCGTCCGGCATCTCAACGCTCCCCCTGGTTGAGCTCCTGCCGCAGGCGTTGAATCACCGCCACCGCCTGATCGGTATCATACTCGGACAAGGCGCGGGCAAGCCTTTCAGCCTCCACCCACAGCAGGGTGTCGGCAAGCAGCGGCTTCAATTGCTCAAAGCAGTTCCGCGCCGCCCCGAAATCACGATCCAGCAGGGAGCCTAATTTCTCAAGCAAGGGCAACACCACGGCGCTCGCCACCTCCTCCCGCTCCCCGGTGGGCTCGGCACCAGGCGCTTCCACCCCCGCGGCCAGCAGGGGCTGCAGGCCGACAAGCACCTCGTCGAGCAGCTCGACAAAACGGTCGCTCGCCGGACCGGCCGCCTCGTTCTGCCCGGTCAGTAACGGCTCAAGGCCAGCCGCCGCCTCGAAGAGGGCCATCGCCCCCAGGTTGCCGGCCACGCCCTTGATGGCATGGACCAGGAGCCGCGCCTCCTCCCATTGCGCGTCGGCAAGGGCCGTGCGCAACTGCATCGCCGCTTGGGCGTTACTCGTGCCGAAGCGGTTCAACAGCCGCAGATAGAGAGCACGGTTGCCGCCACTGCGCCGGAGTCCCTTATCGATGTCGATGCCGGGCAGTTTCGCCGGCAACGGGACATCGACATCACTTGCCGGCCTGCCGCCGGCCGGCAGCGGCCCCGGCGCTGACTCGCGGGACGGGATCCAGCGCACCAGCGCCCGGTGCAGGGCCGCGATATCGATGGGCTTGACCAGATGATCGTTCATGCCCGCCCGCAGACACCGTTCGCGGTCGCCGCTCATGGCATGGGCGGTCATCGCCACGATGGGCAGGTCGCGATGGGCGTCCTGGAGGCGAATACGCCGGGTGGCCTCATAACCATCCATCTCCGGCAGCTGCAGATCCATCAATACCAGATCGAACCGCTCCTGGGCAAGCCGCGCCAGGGCCTCGACGCCGTTGGCCGCCACCGCGACGGTGAGCCCCACCCCGGTCAACAGCTCGACGGCAATCTCCTGATTGATATCGTTGTCCTCCACCAGCAGGACATGGCCGCCCCGGATCGCCGCCAAACCGGCCATGGGCTGGGACGGCTCCTCGAAAACGGCATCCGACGCGGCTCCGGCCGGGCGGCCGATTACATAATCGAACAGCCGGGACGGGCTGACCGGTTTTTCCATGATGGTTGCGAAACCCGCTTGCCGGGCGCGCTCCTTGACCTCGTCGCGCCCGTAGGCGGTGACCAGCACCAACCGCGGTTTGGGCGCAAGGCGCGCGTCGGCCCGGATCCGCTGGGCCAGTTCCATGCCGTCCATCTCCCCCATTTGCCAGTCGACAAAAACCAGCTCATAGGGACGGCCCTCGGCAGCCGCCTGCACCATTTCCTCCAGGGCCGTGGCGCCGTCTCCCGCCGCCCGGGCCTCAAGACTGAAAGAGGTAAGCATCTCGGTCAGGATCTGCCGCGCGGTGGCGTTGTCGTCCACCACCAGGGTCCGCAGCTCCCGCCCCTGGCGGCAGACAACCGCGGCCACCGGGGCCGATTCACCCACCGGCAGCCGGAGGGTGAACCGGAAGGTGCTGCCCCGACCGGGCACGCTGTCAACAGTGAGCTCGCTGCCCATCAGCCCCAGCAGTTGCCGGGAGATGGCCAGTCCCAAACCGGTGCCGCCATACTTCCTGGTGATGGAGCCATCGGCCTGCTGAAAGGGCTGGAAGAGGTGCTGCAGCTGTGCCTCGGTCATGCCGATGCCGCTATCGCGGACAGCAAAGGCCAGCACCGCCTCCTCGGCGGTGCGCGATACAAGTTCGATGGAGAGGATCACCTCGCCCTGGTCGGTAAACTTGATGCCATTGCTGACCAGGTTGGTAAGCACCTGGCCGAGGCGCATGGCGTCACCCTTGAGCTCCCGGGGCAGATCGCGGGGAAAATCGATCAGAAACTCGATCTCCCTGGCAAGCACCAGGGGGGCAACCACCGCAGCCACATCGCTGAGCAGCTCCTCGAGATCAAAACTGATCGCCTCCATGGTCAGCTTGCCCGCCTCGATCTTGGAGAAATCGAGGATATCGTTGATCACCCCGAGCAGGTTTTCGCCGGACCGCAGCACCTTGGCCAGGTAGTCGCGCTGCCGCTCCTTGAGTTCGGTCTGCAGAACCAGCCGGGTCAGGTTGATCACCGCGTTCATCGGCGTGCGGATCTCGTGGCTCATGTTGGCCAGAAACTGGCTCTTGGCCCGGTCGGCGGCCTCGGCCTTTTCCTTGGCAGCCCGCAATTGCTGCTCCGCCTCCTTGCGCTCGGTGACATTCTTGATATACCCGAAATGGCAGAGCCTGCCCTTGTAGGTAATCAGGTTCAACGACACCTCCACCGGCACCAGCTCGCCCCCCCTGACCCGATGGGTGGTCTCGATGACCAGGCCCGGGTTGGCCCGCATGTCGGCCAGGTGGGCATCAAGATCATCAACGCTGAAGTTGGGGTCCCAGTCCGGAATCCGCCAGGTGAGAATCTCCTCGCGCGTGGCTCCGTAATGATGCACCGCCGCCTCGTTGACATAGGCCATGCGGAAGCCGTCCTCGATATCGATGAGGAATACCGGATCAGCGGTCTTTTCAATCATCAACCGATAGAGTTCCAGATCCTCCTGGGCTTTGACCCGATCGGTGATATCGAGCACCGCCCCGACCATGCGCAGAGGGGTGCCGGCGCCATCGCGCACCACCCTGCCAACCTCCTGCACCACCCGCCGGCTGCCGTCGGGGCGGAAAATCGGATGCTGGATGTTGTACTCGGCGGCAGGGTTCGCCAAAACCTGGTTCACCGCCTCCTGAACCATCTCCCGATCCGTGGCCAGCATGGCATCGAGGACGCGTTCATAGGTGGGGCAGAAGCTCTGCGGCTCCCAGCCAAAGATGCGGTAGATCTCATCGGACCAGATCAGCTCGCCACTGCCGATATCCCAGTCCCAGTAGCCGAGGTGGGCAATCTCCTGGGCCTGTTTTTCCCGTTCGCTGCTCTCCTTGAGCTGTTCATAGGCCTTCTCCAGCCGTCCCCGGGCCTCGGAAAGACTGCTGGTCCGCTCACGCACCAATTCTTCCAGATGAAGCCGATGCTGTTCGAGTTCAGCCTCCAGTGCTTTGCGCTGGGTGATATCCTCACTGAGGAGCAGATAATGCGAGACCCGCCCGCCCGCCTGCCGAACCGGTGAAACCCGGGCCAGCTCGATGTACTCCCTGCCGTCCCGGCCTTGATTGATCAATTCGCCGCGCCAACTGCCGCCACTGGTGAGGGTCGCCCACATCTCATTGTCGGTGGCAATGGAGGTCTTGCCGGAATAGAGCTGGCGCGGGGTCTTGCCCATGGCCTCAAAGGCGCCATAACCGGTGGCAACGACAAAGGCCTGGTTGACGTATTCAATCCGCCCTTCCAGGTCGGTGATGACAATACTGTTGGGGCTCTGCTCCACGGCCAGGGAAAGCTTGCGCAGTTCTGCCTCGGCCAGTTGCCGCTCCAGAACGGCTTTCCGGAAGGCAAGCACCGCCGCCGCCATGTCCTTGAACTCGCCAAACCCGGTGCGTTGCAACCGCTCCATGCCGGGCAGGGCTGGCGGCATGCCGGTTTGCCCGGCCACCAGGCGCAGGGCATCGGCAACCGCGGTGAGCCGCAGACTCAACCACCGCCCCGAAACCAGCGCCAGGGCCAGCATCACCACCAGGGCCACGCCGCTGATCAACAGCACCCACCGGAAAACCTGCTCAAAGGCCGAAGCACCGGCTTCGGCATGCTCCAGGGCGGCCTGGGAAATTTGGGCGGTAATGGCGTGCCGCCGTTTGACAAAGTCGACAAAATAATCCTGGGCCTGGTCGATATACCCTGCCGCCGTGGTCGGATCAATGGCGGCGATATCGGTGGCCATCACCATGAAGTTGCGATAGTTTTCAAAATCCGCAAGCATCATCCGCGCGTCGTCGCCGGCCGCCGCGACCACATGCGGCGCCTTGGTCAGCGCCATGGTCCGTTGGCCGAGCTCCGCCAGGGAATCGACAATCTCGGAATGGATGCGGTAAATCGCCGCCTCGTCCAGTTCGCCGGCCGCCGCCCCCTTGAGGCCACTGGCCGAAAGCTGGTGCATGGCCGCCAGCCGCTCCCCCAGTTGCGCGGCCTCGATGAGGATCTGCAAATCCTCCCTTTCCGCAGTGTAGCGATCCAGATTGTGCTCCCGCAACGAATTGAGCGACCAGAAGGTGATCACGGTGCCAAGCAGGGCGACCAGCACCACCGGCAGCAGCAGGAACAGCAGAAAAGTCCGGCGCGTCCCTGGCTCCGGGACGGGAGGATGCCCCTCGGGCGGAGGCGGGGAGGCGATGGGGGGCGAGTGTTCCATCCGCTACGGCACCAGCTCCAGCCACTGATCGGGCTGAATAGAGGCCACATATTCGAAGCCCCCGTCACCCAGCGGCTTAAAGACAACGACGATGGCCTCGGGCTTGGGGAAATAGCCGACGACGTCCATCAGATTGGGGGCATGGGCGACAATCACCCGGTTGGTGCCGAGCGCCACCGGCGTGGAAAGAAGGCGGCGGGTGTTTTCGATTCGGGGCACCTTGTCGGCAGCGGTCAGGTTTGAGGTGTACATCAGATACTTGCTGACCCGATAGCCCGCCCCAAAGGCCGCCTCGGCGGTTTCCCGGGTTCGGCACATGGGGCTCGCCAGCACCTCGCCCACCGGAATCCCGGCCCGGCGGATCGCCGCCCCCACCTGTCTTGCCACCTGCCGACCCGCCTCGGTAAGCGGCCGCTGGGTCGAACAATCGTTCAAATCAACCCTGGGTACCCGATCCGGCTTGGTGGTATCGGTGGAGCCGTGACGC
>Ga0224496_10000644_pt1 | contig 23761 bp, 24 predicted proteins | sample SF_Jul11_sed_USG_2_FD_168127 | JGI IMG/M metagenome (GOLD analysis project Ga0224496, IMG submission 168127) | Sediment microbial communities from San Francisco Bay, California, United States - SF_Jul11_sed_USGS_8_1 | ecosystem: Environmental > Aquatic > Marine > Sediment | place: USA...
TGACCACGGCGGGCATCATGATGGGCGCGATCGTGCTGCTCGCCGAGATCGGAATGCGCACGCTCTGGTTCGGCGGGCGGACGCGCCGCTCGCGCAGCTCGAATCGGGACGGCGGCGCCGAAGCGGTGATCGCGGTCGCGATGATCGTGCTGATGATCCTCGCACCGTTGCTGGCGCAGCTCATCTACCTCGCCCTGTCGCGCCGGCGCGAGTTCCTCGCCGACGCCTCCGGCGCGCTCTTCACACGCTATCCCGAAGGACTCGCCTCCGCTCTCGAGAAGCTGGGCGCCGCCACGCATCCGCAGGCGGATACCAGCCGCGTCACCCGGCCCATGTACATCGTGCGGCCCCTGGCCGCGGGCGAGCGCCGCGCGGCGACCTCCTGGTTCTCCACGCACCCGTCTCTGGCGGAGCGCATCCGCGTTCTGCGCAGCATGGGCGGCGGCGCGGACTTCGGGGCGTACGAACGGGCGTTTCGCGCGGTGACGGGGCGGCGCGTCGTCGGGGCGAGATCCCTCGCCGCGGCCGGAAGCGTTGCGGCGCAGCCGCCACGGCACGGGACGCCGCCCGAGCGACCCACGCCCCGCCAGCGCGCGCGCGAGGCCTCGGATGCCTTCCTGAGCGCGTCGGGCTACGCGCGCCGCAGCTGCGGCCAGTGCGGGGCGCTGCTCAAGATCCCGCCGCGCCTGCGGCAGCGCGTCCAGGCGTGCCCGCGCTGCGGGGCGCGTCTCTAGCCCGAGTGGAGCTTTCCGCTCCCAGCGGCGCTTGAGGAACCCCCATCTCCTGCTAGCCTCCGGCCGCTTTGACACCTCGGCGCCGGAGCCCGCTTGGCGCAGACCAATCCCTACAAAGAGCTCGAAGAGGTCGAGCGCCGGTTCCTCGCCGAGGAGCTGGAGCGTCGCATCGAAGAGTTCGAACGCGGCGCCGACGCCGGCCTCGGGCGCTTCACCCCCCTCGACTGGATCGTCTGCGTGATCGGCGCCTTCCTGCTGCCGGCGCTGGCGATCATCTGGTGGGCGCCGTGACGCGCCGAGGCGACGGGTCGCAATGAGCGCGTTCGAGCCCGAGCTCGACACGAACACGCGAGCGGAACTCGTCAAGCAGGAGAGCTTCTCGGGCCGACTCCCGTTGCGGATCGGCGAGCGCGAGTACAAGACGGTGGGCGCCCACGCCACCTGCTTCGCCTACGCGGTCGCCACCTGGTGCTTTCTCACGGGCGGCTTCACGGCCGAGCTCGTGGGCGCGGTGGAGGGCATGGTCTGCCTGATCGCGGGCAATCTGCTCGGCTGCTTCCTCGTGACCATGCCGCTCTCGCTCGGGTGTCAGCGTTACGGCATCGAGCAGATCGACTTCTGCAAGCCCGCTTTCGGCCAACGCGGCGCGAAGGTCGTCCTGATCTTCTACGTGATCAACATGATCGGCTGGTCGGGGCTGATCCTCGTGATGTTCGGCAACGGCATCCGCAACATCCTCCACGCGCTGGGCTACTCGCCCGGCGGCTGGATCGTGGGTGCAGGCGTCGCCCTGGGCATCTGGATCACCTACCTGATCGTCACCCGCGGCGTGCACCTGCTGAATCTCTCGAACGCCTTCATCACGCCCGGCATCGGCATTCTCGTCGCATTCATGTTCTACGTGCTCTTCACCGAATACGGCTGGGAGGCCATCTCGAACGCCAAGCCCCTCAATCCGGGACCGAGCCCGACGATCAACTACATCATCGCGCTCGAGCTGGGCATCGCGAACGGTTACTCGTGGTGGGGCGGCATCGGCTTCATCGCGCGGAACACCAACAGTCGGCGCAACGCCGTCTATCCTCAGCTGCTGCACCTCGGCCTCTCGGCGGGCGTGGTGTGCACCGTCGCCCTGTTCTCCGCTCTCGTCGTCCAATCCGATGATCCGACCGAGTGGATGGTGCCGATCGGCGGGCTCGTGGTGGGCGTGCTCGCCCTCGCCTTCGTGGCGCTCGCGAACATCACCTCAACGGCGGTCTCCCTGTTCGCAACGGGGCTCGCGCTGCGCCACATCCCCGCACTGCGCGTGAAGACTTGGCGCACCATCATCCTGCTCACCATCGTGCCCTGCCTGCCCTTCGTCTTCTGGCCTGCGCAGCTCTATGACCTGGGTGATGCCTACCTCGCCTACAACGGCACGATGCACGGACCGATCGCCGGCATCCTCTTCGTCGACTTCCTGTTCCTGCGCAAGCAGCGGCTCAGCTTGTGGTCGATCTTCGACGACGATGCGGGGCGCGAATACCACTATGAGAAAGGCTTCAACTGGCCCTCGATCGTGAGCGTGGTTGCGGGACAGGCCAGCTACTTCTTCCTCTACAACCCGATCACGAACCAGACCCACGACCTGACCCGCTTCCTGCCCGCCTCCATCGCGGCCTTCGCGCTGCCGGCCGCGCTCTACTGGATCTTGATGCGGATCGCGGCGCTGCGCGAACGCCGCGCGGCGCTCGAAACGGGGATCGCGGCCGCGGACATCCAGGCGGGCCCGCAGCGGACCGGCCGACCTCTGCTCCGACCCAACATCTAGCTCCGGATGCCGGGGCGCGCGACGTCAGTCCGCGCCGTCCAGCCGGATCGGGTCCGGCGTCGCCACCGACGCGACCCGCGCGCGCTGCGCAGCGCCGATCCGCGACTCAGTGCGCGTGGCTGCGGCGCTCGGCGCGCCGATACAGCGTCTTGCGATCGATGCCCAGGATCTTGGCGGCCTGCACCTTGTTGCCGCGCGTGAGCTTCAAGACCTCTTCGATGTAGAGCTCTTCGAGATCGCGCAAGCTGATCTGTTCGCGCGCGGCGTGCTGCAGGGCGGCTTCGCTCTCGGCGACGACGTCGAAGCCTTCCTGGACATTGCCCATCCGCCCGATCGGGAGATCCTCCACGCCGAGCTCCACCTCATCCGAAAGGGCCAGGGCGCGCTCGATGACATTCTCGAGTTCGCGGGCGTTGCCCTTCCACGTGCAGGTCTTGAGCCGGTCGATCGCCTGCGGAGACAGGCTGCGCCGACTTCCATCGGAGTGCTTGCGCACGAACGCATCCGCGAGCGCCGGCACATCCTCGGGACGCTCGCGCAGCGGGGGTATCCGGATCGGAATGACGTTGAGGCGATAGTAGAGGTCCTCGCGGAAGCGCCCCTCCTCCATCTCCTCCTGCAGATCCTTGTTCGTGGCCGCGACGATTCGCACATCGACCTTGGTCGCCTGGTTTCCGCCGACGGGGCGGATCTCACCGTCCTGGAGCACGCGCAGCAGCTTGCTCTGCAGCCCGAGGCTCATGTCCCCGATCTCGTCCAGGAACAGCGTCCCGCCGTTCGCTTTCTCGAAGAGTCCGCGCTTCGACGTGTGGGCGCCCGTGAAGGCGCCGCGCACGTGCCCGAAGAGCTCGCTCTCGAGCAATCCCTCCGGAAGCGCTGTGCAGTTGATGGGAACGAACGGCTTGTCTGCACGCGATCCGTGGTAGTGGAGCGTGCGCGCCACGACTTCCTTGCCCGTGCCGCTCTCGCCCGTGATCAGCACGCTGCTGCGACCGTGCGCCACCTTGCGGATCAGCGCGAAGATCTCGCGCATGGCCGGGCTGCCGCCGATCAGGTCGCCGAACGAGCTCGTCTGGTCGACCGCGCGCCGCAGGCGCCGATTCTCTTCCTCCAGCGCGCGCTGCTCGATCGCGCGCTCGAGTGTGAGCAGCACCGCCTCGGGCTCGAAGGGCTTGGTGATGTAATCGAAGGCGCCGGCCCGCATCGCCTCCACGGCCGAGTCGATGCTGCCAAACGCCGTCATCAGCACCACCGGCGTGTCCGGCCGGATGTGGCGCAGCTCACCCACCATCGCGATGCCGGACTTCCCCGGCATCTTGATGTCGCTCAGAATGGCGTCGAACTCGCGCTCGCTCGCGAGCTCGAGCGCCTCCGCTGCGGAAGAGGCCTGCTGGACCTGGTAGCCCTGCTCGCCGAACAGGGATCCGAGCATCTGCCGCATGGCAGCATCATCGTCGACGATCAGCACGGAGCAGGTGTCGGGTGTCATCGCCCCTCTCCATCAGCACAGATCGTGCCAGCCCGGAAACAGCGCCAGAACGGCACTTCAGCGTGAGAGGGTGACGCAGAATGCGTCATTTCGCCACATATACTGGGTCAAATTGGAACTTTGTGAAATGTGCCTCAGCGTCCCGCGGGCTGCGAGGAACGGTCCTCCGGCTCGGGAATGGGCAACAGGATCTCGAACTCCGTCCCTGCCCCTGGGGTGCTCTTCACGTCGATGCAGCCGCCGTGGTCGCCGACGATGCCCTTGCAGACCATCAAGCCCAGCCCGTTGCCCTCGCCCGCCTCCTTGGTGGTGAAGAACGGGTCGAAGATGCGGTCGATGTCCTGCGCCGGGATTCCCATGCCCGTGTCGCTCACGCGGATCTCGACGTCCTCGTTCTCCGATTCGCGCATCTCCACGCGGAGCACGCCGCCATCGGGCATGGCGTCCGCGGCGTTGAGAAAGAGATTGAGGAAGAGCTGCTGCAGGCGCTCCGGATCCCCCGCGACGTTCCGCACCGGCTCGAACGAGCGTTCGAGGCTGATGCCCCGCCCGGTGAGCTTCTCGGAGAGGAAGGAGAAGGTCGTCTCGAGCAGCGGCTCGAGTGCGATGGACACGCGCTGCGCCTTGCGCGGCCGCGCCATGTTGAGAAGCGTCTGGATGATCCGAGAGATCCGCCCGATCTGCTCCTGGATCGTCTTGAGTCGCCATGCGGCATCCTCGCTGCTCACCGCCGACTCGAGCATCTTCGCATGCCCCCGAATCACGCCCATGGGCGTGCCGATCTCGTGGGCGAGACCCGCCACGAGCGTGGCGATCGAAGCCAGCTCCTCGGCCTCGATGGCGCGCTGCGTGGTGCGGCGCAGTGCGGCGCCCTGCTCCTCGTAGTCGTGCACGAGTCGCCGTCCTTCTTTGGCGAGCTCGTCGGCCATGTACTCGAGGTCACGCTCGCGCCGCGCGATGTAGGCCTCCACCGCGAGCTGGGCGTCGAAAGTGAGCACCTTCTGCAGAGCGATCACCGCGTGCGAGGCGCGCTGGATGTCGTCCGCGAGCGACTCGCAGATGAGCGGCACGAGCAGCGAGAAATACAGCGAGTAGGCGCCCAGGTACCAGCGGGGCTCGACGCCGAGCCGCTCGTGCATCTCGCCGATGTGCTGCCGATCCGCAACGTACGCCTCGTCGAGCGCCGGCGGTGCCAGGCTCAACAGGTACTCGCGCTGCTTGCGCATCAGGCGAGCCTTGACGACGGGATCGCGCAGCAGCTGTCGCGTGGGGCCGAAGGTGAGCAGGTGGCGGTAGAACGCGGCCACGAAGAAGTCGGCCTTCGCCTCGATCACGGGACGCAGACCTTCGAGGAGGATGCGCTCCTCCTCACCGAGATCCAGATAGGCGAGGCGCTGCATCGTTTCTTCTGTGCGGGCCATGGCAATCATGCTCGCGCGCCTGTTTCGGGTGTCAAGGACCCCAACAGCGGCACGGTCTTCCCGCCGCCTCCGCGTGCACTCGCGGCGCCGCGCGCCGCATGCACAGCCTTGGGAATTCCTCGTGCAATCAGACGCAGAACTCCTCGCGCTAGAGCAGTTTCCGAATGCGCCGATAGCCCGTGCGGATCTCGTCGGCGATGCGGCGAGCGGTCTCGCCGAGCTCGTCGAGGGGCTTCTCCGCGCGCTGCGCACCTTCGCGGATCTTCGCCTCCATTTCACCCCAGCGCTGCTCGAGGTCCGCCCAGAGCTCCCGGGCTTCCGCCTTGCCCAGGTGAATCTGCAGGCGCAGCTCGTCTCTCAAGCGCCGCAGATCGACGAGCTCGCGCTCACCGCGCCCTCCCTCCGCCGGCTCCGCATCCACATCGATCACCTCGGATTGTTCCTCCCCGGACGCGAGCAGCGCCGCGCGCAGCAGATCCGTCTCCGTCACCAACCCTTCGAAGTGTCCGTCTCTCACGACGGGCAGGCAGCCGATGTTGCGCTGCATCATCCGCTGAGCGGCCTCTCGGAGCGTCGCGTCGGGCTCGATGGTCTCCACGTCGCGCGACATCACCTCCCTGACCACGATCGAGCGCAGGAAGGTGCGCCGCTCCGAAGGATCGAATGCCAGCGCCTTGGAGAGCGAGGCCGCCAGGAGATCGCGCTGGGAGACGATCCCGATCACGCGATCGCCGTCGAGCACCGGCATGTGGCGCACGCGCCCGAGGCGCATCACGTCCTCCACCAGGTCGAGATGTTCGTCCGCGCCGAGCGTCGCGACCTCCCGCTCCATGATCTCTGCCACTGTTTGCTCACTGGGTCGCATCGATTCTCCTTCTCCGTCGCTGAGAATTGCAGCTTGGTTGCCAGCTGCAGGGTCGCTGCCGAGCCGCCTCGTTCGCCTACGGCGCCGGTGCGCGGCGAGGGATCGCACACGGATCCACTGGCCTCACCGTCGATCGCTCGCGTTCAATCATGTGAAACTCCGCCATGCGTTGGCAATGCCCTGCAGCTTCGTCCTCCAATCTCCCGCGTCGGTGGCGAGCGTGCAATGCGCATCGGGCGTCCATTCGACCACCGGGTCGAAGGCCGCCGCGCTGGCCCGGTACAAGGCGGGGCCGGCATCCGACGCATCCGCGCCCTCGCGGGCCCGGCGCTCCAACCTCGCGATCGCGACCTCGGGCGCGCAACGCGTCTCGACAAAGAGGGCGCCGGTGCCACTGGCGCGTGCCCAGTCACGCGCCGCCTCCCGGTCGCGGCGCGATGCATAGGTCGCGTCGAGCACCGCGCTGCGCCCCGACGCGACCACCGGTGCGGCACGGTCGAGCATCGCATCGTAGACGCGCCCCTTCTGATCGGGCGTGTAGGCCGTGGAGGCGGCGCGCTGCGTCGCCTCGATTCCGAGCATGTGCTTGCGCACGCGATCGGAAGACACGACGACTCCCTCGAGCGCGTCGGCGAGCGCCGCCGCGACGGTCGTCTTGCCGCTCCCCACGACACCACCGACGAGGAACAGCCGGCCCCGTCCACGAGGCGCGAGCGAAGCGTCTGCCAGGCGAAGGTGCCGCAGCGCGCTCTCGGCGGCGCGCGCGCGCTGCTCCGCGTCGATCTGGGCATCGCCGGCGACGATCGCAGCCACCTTGGCGCGAACGGCCGCCCGGTAGCTCGCGTAGTAATCGACCACCGCGTAGAGATCGTAGTCGTCGCTCTCCGCGGCGTAGACGCGCAGGAAACGCGCGGCCAGCGCTGACGCTCCCCGATACATCAGGTCCATGAACAAGAATGCCACGTCCGAGGCGGCGTCGATGCGGCGCAGCGACTCGTTGAACTCGAGGCAGTCGATCACCAGCGGAGCCCCGCCCTCCCCGGCAAACCAGACGTGCTGAAGGTGGAGGTCCCCGTGTCCGTCCACTGCGCGCCCCGCCATACGCCTGCGCTCGAAGCGCTCGGCGCACTCCATCTCGAAGGCACGCGTGGCTTCCGAGAGCCGCGCGAGCACTTCGCGCGGCGCGACCGCTGGCGGCGAGGCCGCGAGCAGATCGAGATTGGCTCGCACGGGACCGGTGCAACGCGCGCGCCAGTCCGCCGACGAGAAAGAAGCGGGCACGCCCAGGCGGCTGCGCACGTGGAAAGCCGACAGGATGCGGGCCAGGGAATCGATCTGTTCCGGACCCAGGGCTCCACTTCGCAGCATCGACAGCGCGTCGCGTCCGTCCGGAAGGCGGCGCATCACCACGCAGTGCTCGGCACCTGGCGCCTCGCGCGAAAGGCGCTCTCCCACGGGCCCGACGCGCGCGCCGTGCGGCGAGGCCAGGAGCGGCGCGACGCCGAGATAGACATCGGGCGCGAGGCGGCGATTCAGGGCGACCTCTCGCAGGCAGTCGGCGCTGCGCTCCTCGCGCGTGGCGAAACGCACGAATCCGAGATCCACCGCCTTGCGGAACTTGTATACCCGCTCGGCCGTGAGAAATACGTGGGACAGATGCGTCTGGATTGTCTGCAGCGACTGCGCCGCGCTCGCGTCGTGCGGGTACGCCTCCGCAGCGGCGAGCGCGGCGCGTTCACTCTTGCTGAGCCCGCCGGATGCCCTCGCCCTCGATCCGGCGCTGCGGGCGATGGACGTGCGACCCGACACGTCGGATCAACCAGACTCCGCACCCTTCACCGTCAGCACGGGACAGGGAGCGGTGCGAATCGTGCGCTCGGCGACGCTGCCCAGCAGGACATGCTTCACGCCCGTGAGCCCTCGCGTGCCCATCACGATCAGGTCTGCGCCGATCTCCTCCGCCTGCTCGCCGATCGCCTCGACGGCGAAGACGGGCGTCACCGTGAATGCCACGGCAATCCCCGCAGCCTTCACCTTTTCCTGCCATTCACCGATTCGCTTGGTGGCCGCCTCGCGGCAGTCACGCTCGAAGCTCTCCGGAACGACCATGCCGTAAGGAGCGATCCCCCCGATGTGGATCGGGTAGCTGTGCAGGAGATGGATCTTTGCCTGGAACTTGCTCGCCAACTCGATCGCGTAGTCCAACGCCCTGGCGGAATCGCTCGAGAAGTCCACGGGCACCAGGATCGTCTTGAGCGGAATCATCGACTCTCCTCCTCGGCCAAATGGAAAGCACGCCGCGTGCCAGCGCAACGATCGCAGCGTGCACCTGGGCACGCTGCAGCAACCCTCCCTGTGGCCCAATGTCCCAATCTGCGACCAACGCGGCTCTTTGTTGTGTTAGGATCTTCGCCGAGGGGGACGACGATGCCTTGGTGGGGGTGGATCAGCGTCGCCGCGCTGCTCCTGACCGCGGAGCTCGCCTGCGTCGACGCTGAGTTCTACCTGGTCTTCCTCGGCGTCGCGGCCCTGATCGTGGGACTGGCCGGGATCGCCGGCGCCGAGAGCCCCGGGTGGCTGCAGTGGCTGGCCTTCGCGGCGCTCTCCGTCGCCTCGATGCTGGCGCTGGCCACGCGCATCGTGGGTGACACCGGCAACGGCGCCTCGCCGGGGCGAGGCACGCCGAGTGGGACCCGACCCAGCGGACCCAACGGCTGAGCGCGGCGCCGAGCCGGAGCGGGTCTAGCCGAGGGACGCGAGCAGCGCATCGATGCGCTGCGCCGCGGTGGCCCGCCCGTCGTGCGCCTGCATGAAGGCGCTCGTCTCCGCGAGCCGCTTCTGGATCACCGCGTCGCTCAGGAGCCGCTCGATGTTGCCGAGCAGCTGCTCGTCCGTCCACTCGTAGCGGTGCATGCCGATGCCGTGACCGGTGTCGTTCACGCGCTGTGCGTTGTCGTGCCCGTCCCAGACGAAGGGCATGATGAGCGGCGCCTTCCCGAAATAGAGCGTCTCCATGAAGGTATTGTTGCCGCCGTGCTGGATCACCACGTCGCAGTGCGGGATCACCGCCGTCTGCGGATACCAGGACGCGATCTTCACGTTGCCGGGCGGATCCCCGTACTGATCGAGATAAGCCCCCACGTTGGCCAGCACCCGGTACGGCGCCCTGCCGAAAGCGTCGATCATGCGCTTGATGAGATCGACGTCCGAGACGCCGAGACTGCCGAAGCTGAAGTAGATCAGAGGTGCGCCCTCGTTCTTCGCGAAGCGCGGCACCTGATACGCCTCCGACTCCTTGCGCACGCAGCCATCGAGGTAGACGAATTTCTCCGGATCGAGCGGCCGGCTTCGCTTGAAGCGAAGCGGCTCGGGGTAGAGCAGCAGATTCAGATAGGGCGAGGGCAGCACGAACTCGGGGAAGGGGATGCGCTCGTGCCCACACGACGCGATGAAATCCATGAAATCGTCGTGGATCGGCTTGATCACCTCCTCGAACCGCTTCCGGTAGCGCGCGAAGCACGCGCGATCGGCTTCGCCGCAGCCCGAGAGGTGCGGAGGAATCTCGGGATCGATGACCTCGTTCTCGCTGCAAGAGATCATGCGAACCCACGGACATCCGACGCGCTCCGTATCGGGATACAGTGCAACGTTGTCGTTGATGATGAGATCGGGACGGATGCCCCGCAGCACGTCGCCCAGCCCGTTGCGCACGCTCCAGCGCGACGTGTCGGCGATCGCCTCCCAGCAGCCCTTCACGTAGGTCGAGATCTGGTCGTAGGGCGAGGTCCGGAAGCTGGGCAGATATTTCAGCATGAAGTCGTTCCAGTACTTCGCGGACTCCTCCGGGCTCATCGGCGCCATGCAGGAGATGTACTGCTCTTCGAAGCCATAGCCCTTGACCGTTCCGGCGAGACCCGGATCGAGCACGAAGACACACTCGTGTCCCCGCTCGCGCAGCCCCTGGCAGATGCCCACGAGGTTCATGACCGGGCCGATCGCTCCCGGCTCCGGAAAGACGGCAATCTTCTTGCCCGCGGCCACCGCTCCCCTCCTCCGCTGTCCAGCCCCGGCGATCCGCGCGCGGGGTGCGTCGCGCGTCGACGCCCTCGCCCCGATCGAATCGGAAGCCTTCGGTGGGCGCATGCTACCACCCCCTTGCGCCGCCCCGCGAAGCCGCCGCCCCCCGTTCGAAAAGGCATTCAGGCCATCGGCCCCACGGGGAAGGCCAAGCTTCGCGCTGGCGTCAAGCGCTCGAATTCGCCTGCCGATGAGCCATCCAACGCGGGGGGCACACAACCGGGTGGATTCGGATCTCCTCAGCCATGTCGTTGCGGTCCTCGTCAGCTTCTGCGTAGGCCTGCCCATCCTCGCGCGCGGGCTGCGAGCCGGAGACCGGCCCGTGGCGCTGCTCGGCGCCGCGGTGACCATCGACGGCTTAGAGTGGCTCTTGTGGCTCATGGCGGCCTTCACACCGCTGCGCGATACACCCGCCGAGCCGATCCTCGCCAGCGCCTGCCGCCTGGGCATCGTCGCCACCACCAGCCTGATGCTCGGCTTCACGCTCCTGGTCTTCCGGCGCGACAGCCGCGGGGCGCTGGCCGCGTTCTGGATCCTGAACGCAGCCATGGCGGTCAGCCTCCTGGCCAGCGGAGCGGTCGGCGATTGGCGCGGAGCTCGCAGCGACCTGCCCTGGGTCTGGCTCGAGAACGGCGCCCAGGTCGGCGCGTACGGGTGGGCCGCGGCCGAGGCCTTCGCACACTATTCAAACATGCGCCGCCGCAGCGCGATTGGACTCGTCGACCCCCTGGTCGCGAATCGATTCCGGCTCTGGGGTCTGTACGCGTCCATGTTCGTCCTGACGCAGGTCGGGTATTTCTCGACGCTGGTCCTGTTCGTAGACCTCCCCGCCTTCGAACTCGGCCTGACGCTGCTCACCATCGGTGGTGAAATGGCCCTCTGGTTCGCCTTCTTCCCCCCCGCCTGGTACGCGCAACGCGTCGCGAACCGACTCGGCGAAACGGCCTGATCCAGCGCTCCTCGGGTCCGGAACACGCGCTGGAGCCATGCGCGGCGCATGGGCCTTCGCCCCCACGGAATCCGCGGGGGGCGTCCCCGCTGGATCCAAACGCCACAGCGTTCTCGTCTGGCCGCGACAGCCGAGCCGCGCTGGCCAGAGCTGCGGCCGCCGACGCTCTCCCCGACGAGCGGCCCAGCGGAGTCCAGCGGGCATGTGGTTTGCATTAGGAGAGGCGCATGGGCCTGCGTCACGGGCCTCCAGGAGGAACATCGTGTCGATTCGAGACCTTCTGACAGCGCCGGTGCAGGTGCTGCCGCCGGATGCCACGTGCAACGAGGCGGCGCGCATGATGCGCGACGAGAATGTCGGGTGCGTGGTCGTGGCGGAAGACGGGCAGCCCCTTGGCATCGTGACCGATCGGGATCTGACGATCCGCGTCCTCGCGGCGGGCGGGGAGACCCAGAAGCTGCAGCTCCGCGACGTCATGTCGGAGGAGCCGATCTTCGTGAGCGTGGACCAGAGCATCGATCAAGTGGTGGCAGCCATGCGCGATCTCGCCATTCGGCGGGTACCCGTCGTGGACGAGGAAGGCGAGCTGTGCGGCATCGTGTCGCTGGACGACCTGCTGCTGCGGCTCGTCGATCAGCTGGGCAGCCTGGCGGAAGCGGTACGCGCGGAGCTGGCGGCAGCGTAGGCGCGCGCGCACTCCGACTCGCGACCCCGCACCACGCGCTTGCCGGCCAGAGCGCCGCGCGGCTCCGTCACGATCGTGCACTGCCCCTCGTCTCCGTCGCGCTCGTAGTAGAGCACCACCCAGTCGCGCGTGCGTCCGAGCTCGTGCGCGCGCGCCGTGTTCGAGAAGAGCGCCTGGAACGTCCAGCCGTCGCGCTCGGTGTGCAGGACGGGCAGCCACGCTTCGCCCTCGGGATTGAAGCGGCGCGGCGCGATGCAGCGCAGCTCCCCGGCAGCCGCGCGACGTCGGTAGAGGGCGTCGACTGCGAGCAGCGTCTTGACCTTGGGGGGCGGCACCTGACGACCCGTGATCGTCCCGATCCGACGCGCCTGCCGCCGCGAGGATCGCGAGAGAATGCCCGCGAGCGCGTCGCGCAAGCCGCGCACGCGCCGCGAACCCAGGCCCGCCAGAGTCTCCAGGCGGCCATCGTGGGCAGCCAACTCGAGCTCCTCGAGCGTGTCCACGCCGAGCTCGCGGTGGATGCGCGCAGCCAACACCTCGCCGATCCCCGGCACGGTGGTGAAGAGATCCTCCGGCGAGACCTGGCCCTCGAGGCGCTCGAGCAGACCGAGTCGTCCGCGCTGCACGGTTTCCGAGATCGCACCGGACAGGCTGCGCCCGATGCCCGGCAGATCCTCGAGCGGCTCCCCGGCCAGAACGAGCGCCGCAATCGGGCTGGGGTGGGAGCGGACGGTGCGCGCCCCGCGCCGATAGGCGCGCACCCGATAGGGGCTCGCGTGCTGGACCTCGAGTAGATCCGCGACCCGCTCGAGCACATCGGCGATCTCGTCGTTGCCGATCGCGCGCGCCATGACGCAGGAGAGGATCGTTTCGGCTCGGGCGATGTCAACACCGCCCTGCAGCTCGGCTCGTCTCCGGACTCGCCTCGCATCGCGGGGCTCGCCTTTGCGTTCCGCAGGCCGTTGCACGATACTCCCGCGTCCCACGGCCCTTGGAAAGACGAGCATGGAAACGCATCCCCGAAGCGCAGCGTCGGAGAATCCCGTCGACGTTCGGATTCGAAGCCTGATCGCGCAACACCAGCGCGGCCACTCCTTGGCGCAGGCCTTCTATTCGGATCCCGGGATCTACGTGCGCGACATCGAGGACATCTTCTTCAAGCACTGGCTCTGCGTCGGCCACGAGACGCGCATCCCGAATCCCGGCGATTATTTCGTGCACGAGATCGCGGGCGAGTCCCTGATCGTCGTGCGCGGGCGAGACGGAGAGATCCGGACGCTGGCCAACGTGTGTCGCCACCGCGGCTCCCAAGTCTGCTACGAAGCCGAGGGCAACGCGAAGGTCTTCATCTGCCCGTATCACGCCTGGAGCTACGAGCTCGACGGCCGATTGCGCAACACCCGCTTCGCGGACGTGAGCTTCGACAAGTCCAAGTACAGCCTCGCGACGCTGCAGACGCGCATCGTGCAGGGCCTGATCCTCGTCAGCTTCGCCGAGAATCCGCCGAAGCTGAGCCATGCCGAGCAGGTTCTCAGCGCATCGCTCGGCCGTCACGGCTGGGCCAACGCGCGCATGGCCCACCGGGAGATCTACAGCGTCGATGCCAACTGGAAGCTGGCCGTCGAGAATTACTACGAGTGCTACCACTGCGGACCCGCCCATCCGGAGTTTGCGCGGCACCACGCTACGGAAAAGCCGAACGTGGAGGTCGCAGCGCTGCGCGAGCAGGTGAGGGCGCGCGCGAAGCAGATGGGCGTGGAGATTCCGGACGCCTTCCACTGGCCCTGGCCCGCCGCACCCGACCAGGAATCCGTGGATTGCTTCCACGACGCGACATATCCCGGATCTGTGACGGGCAGCGAAGATGGCGGTCCGATCGCCCCGCTGATGGGCGACTTCAACGAATACCACGGCGGATTCACCTATGCCGACCTCGGACCATCCAGCTTCTTCCTGGCGTACTCCGACTACGGCGTGATGTATCTCTTCATTCCGCGGGACGTGCAGACGACGGACATGGAGATCGTCTGGCTGGTGAACGGCGATGCGCGCGAAGGCATCGACTACGATCGGAAGAAGCTCACCTGGATGTGGGACGTCACGAGCATTGCGGACAAGCGCATCATCGATCACAACCAGCGGGGCGTGAATTCCAGGTTCTACCGGCCGGGCCCCTATCACGAGATGGAGATCCTTCCCGCGGAATTCACCAAGTGGTACCTGCAACAGATCGATCCCTCGCGGCAACGCTAGCGCGCGACCGCGCGGGCCTGGGGCAAGATGCGATCACGATCCGGAAGCAAGAAGAGCGAGGCCGCGGCCGCAGTGCTGGACGCGACGGCGCCCCACCTTCGGGGCGCCACCACGTTCGCCGGCGAGATGGCGGACTGGGGAGTGATTCCCACCATGCTCGAGGGTGCTTCGCACACCTCGGGCGTGTTGCTGCACAAGGCGCCGGACGGCCAGTGCGAGGCGGGCCTCTGGGTGTGCACACCGGGCCTCTGGTCGTGTCACGTCACCCGGGACGAGCTGTGCCACTTCCTCGCGGGCCGCTGCACCTACACCCACGAGTCGGGAGAAGTGATCGAGATCGAGCCGGACACGGCGGCGTTCTTCCCGCGCGGCTGGATGGGCACCTGCCACGTCCACGAGACGGTGCGCAAGGTGTACATGATCCGCTAGCGGGCGGGCGCGACAGCGTCGCGCCCGCCCGAAGTACCGGGCAACTGCTCGCGAGCGGACTCAGCTGGGCCGCGCCTCGAAGAACTCGTCGCGCGGCGCGAAGCGCTTGTAGGCCGCGTTCACCACCTCCTGCGGCACGTCCCAGACGAACTTGGCCGGCCCGATGGCGTCCTGCTTCATGCAGTCCGGCATCTCGTCGTCCTTGGCGCTGAAGCCAGCTCGGCGGTTGAACTCCCACTCGTCCAGCATGCACTGCCAGCCGATGTCGGCGATCTGCTCGCGCGTCACCTTCTCACCCAGGAAGTGCGTGAAGAACTCGCTGACCTCCCGGAGATTCGGCATCAGGAACTGGCAGAAGCCAGACGAGTCGATCGCGGCGTTCAGGATCTGCGCCTCCTGCGAGGCGCGCGCGAACTCTTCCTGGGCCTGACCGGGATCCACGACCAGGCCGGCCGTGTGATCCGCACCCATCGCGCTGGTGCAGTAGGTGACGCCGGCGGCCTTGAGCGGTCGCGGGTCCCACGCCGGAATCGCCTGTCCCTTCACCACGGGCACACGGGGGTGCTTCTGGCGGCGACCCGTGGCCGCGGCGCCGTTGCCGATGGCGCGCCCCAGCTCCGTCCCCTTGGCGATCTCGCGCAGCAGCTTCTTGGCGCCCTCGGCGTCGCCCCACTTCAGTCCACCCGAGTCCATGTACACCGCGACGGCCGCGCCGGTCTCGATGGTGTCGAGGCCGATCTCGTCGCACAGGCGGTCGAGATCCGCGACGTCCTCCCAGCTCGCGATCGCGCAGTTCGAGCCGAGCAGCGTCAGCGTCTCGAACTCGAGGGCGGACGTCTTGTAGTTGCCCTCGGCGTCGTGGACGATGTTGCTGCACTTCACGATGCAGCCGGTCATGCAGTTGTGCATGCCGCCGCCGCGCGTCTCGAAGCTCTCCACGATGCGCATGCCATCGAGGGTCTCCACGTCTGGCGAGCGCCCCTCGACGCGGTTCTTGTACGGGAACGTGTAGATCTTGTCCGCCTCCGACACGATGGCGCTGGTGCCCCACTTGGGGAAGGGCTCCTGGCCGGGGCCGTCCACGTAGTACTTGGTGTACTGCTTGGAGAGAGCATAGAAGGACTTCGTGTCGGCCGGCTTGCGCACCGGGCGCTTGCCGGCGTCGACCGCGATGAACTTGACGCCCTTGCTCCCCATCACGGCACCGAGCCCGCCGCGCCCGGCGTGGCGCGCCGGATGGCGATCCTGCTCGTGATCCGTGCAAGCAACCGAGGCGCCCGAGAGACGCATCTCGCCGGCCGGTCCGATCGAGATGAACGACGCCGTCTTCGAGTAGACCTTGGCCAGATCCTCGATCAGCGCGTAGTTCCACTTGCCCTTGTGCTCGTCCGCGGGAACGACCTTGACGCCCTCCGCGGTGATCTCGAAGGCATAGCGGCGCTCCGCATCCGCCGGCTGGCCGGTCACCACGATGGCGCGGAAGCCGAGCTTCATCAGATCCTGTCCGGGGTTGCCGCCGACGTTCGCCTCCTTGATGCCGTTCGTGAGCGGACTCTTGCCACCCACCGAGAGTCGCCCGGACGTCGGCGCAGACGTGCCCGCCAGCACGCCCGGCGCGAGCACCAGCACGTTGTCCGGTCCGAGCGGGTCGCAGGTCGCATCGCACTCCTCGAGCAGGATGCGGGCCGAGAGCGCCCGCCCGCCGAGGAGCTTCCACGCGTCCGGGAAAGGTTCGATGCTCGCCGTCTGACGCGTCATGTCGACACGGATCAAACGATCTCCACTCTGGTCACCCATCAGAAATCTCCTTCACATCGAAAGGTTCAGAATATCAAAGACCGGCCACCCTGGGGCCGGCGCCTCGCTCGCTAGCCGCCTGCCGACGCGGCCAGAATCTGCACGCGATCGCTCCCACCCACCGGCATGTCGGGGTCGTCGCGCGGGACCTCTTCCCCGTTCACGAAGATCCGCACGAAGCGGTGGATGCGGCCCTTCCCATCGAAGACGAGCTCTTCGAAGCCGGGATAGCGGGCCTCGACAGCCGCGATGCACTCGCGCACGGTGCGGCCGGCGACGTCGATCTCGGCTTCTCCCTGGGTGGGCACGCGATAGCGGGACGGGACTTCGACCTGGGGCACGGCTCTCCTCTTCGCAGCGCTCGGGACCCGAGCGTGGCAGTCTAGCTCCGAAGTTCGCGTCTGCCGCGCTGCCCCCGCGGGTACGATGTGTGGCAAGCGGGGGCCCGACTCGCGCAACCACAACGCGGCTGCAGGGACCTCGGATCGATCGCGATCCGCGCCGCCCGGAGAGTCGAACTCTGCGTTCCGCGCGCTACCGTTGCTGCGCGTTTGCGCACGCTGGGGGAGTCGTCAAGAATCGTTCCGCGCTCGATTCGGGCCGCGAACGCCGAATTGCATGCGCTCCCGGTCGGAGTGCATGTTTCGATCGAGGAGATCGTGAATGCGTCGAATGCAGGTGCGATGGCTGATCCTGTTGGTGACGAGCAGCATCCTGCCGCTCGTTGCGGCTGCGTGCGCGAGGTAAGAGGCCTCGATGACCGCCTCCATGATGGAGGGGCAAACCAAACGATGGGGGGAACTGCAATGATGAAGAGATTCGCCACGCGATGCGTCACCGTGCTCGTGGTGAGCGGCGTCCTGCCGCTCATCCTGCTCGCGTGCAACGGCTACGACTAGCTCGCCGGCTCCAGAGCAAGCGCGAGATGAATCGAGCCGGGGCCGGTGCCGGGCCCCGGCTCGAACCATTCTGGAACGGTCCGATCCGCGCTGCCCTGCCTTCGCGGCATTGCTACGCTGATCGGCGCATGCGCGGAGCGGGCAATCCGCATCGGACGCTGCACTCGGCGCACGCATCAAACGATGGGGAAAATGATCATGAAGCATTCCATGACGCAATGGCTGACGCTGCTCGTGCTCGCCTGCATGATCCCGGGGTTGCTCGGCAACGGCGGCTGCTTCCGTACCAATCAGGCTGAGAATTTGGCGACGTCGCTCAGCGAGACCGTCGCACCGTAGGGCTCAGCGGATCCGGTCGGGCTGGCTGGCAGCCCCGACCGGATCCGCCTGTGCGCCGCTCCACCCAGAGGCGCGCCGCGCCGCCGTCCGGTGCTGCGCTCAGGCGCGCAGCGTGTCGCGCTCGACCTGGCCGTCGCGGAGGGAGAGGATCCGCGGCGCCTGCTCTCCGATCCGGGGATCGTGGGTCACGAGCACGACGGTTCGGCCCTCGAAATGGATCTCCCGGAGCAGGGCGAGAATCTCGTCGCCGGTCTTGGTGTCGAGATTGCCCGTGGGCTCGTCGGCCAGGACCAGCGAGGGCCGATTGACGAGCGCGCGCGCCATGGCGACCCGCTGACGCTCTCCGCCCGAGATCTCGTTCGGCAGATGTCGCCAACGATGCCCCAGGCCGACGCGCTCGAGCGCCGCGCGCGCCCGCCGACGCCGCTCCCGCTGCGAGACGCCGCGATATCCGAGCGGCAGCTCCACGTTCTCCGCGATCGAGAGCCGCGGCAGGAGATTGAAGCTCTGGAAGACGAAGCCGATCTGCTCGCCGCGCAGCCGCGCCATGCCGTCCGAATCGATGGCGTCCACGTCGCGGCCGTTCAACCGATAGCGCCCGGCGCTCGGTCGCGAGAGACAGCCGAGCACTTCCATGAGCGTGGTCTTGCCGGAGCCCGAAGGCCCCATGATCGACACGAATTCTCCGGGCTCGATGCGCAGGTCCACGCCCCGCAGCGCGTGCACCTGCACCGGCCCCGTGTCGTAGAGCTTGTGAACGGACTCGAGCTCGATGACCGGCACGCCCGTGCTGCTCATTTGAGCGTGACCACCTCGCCCTCCTCGAGCCCGCGCAGTACCTGGACCCGATCGTCTTCGACGATTCCGATGTCGACCTCGCGCTCCTCGCTGCGGGATCCGCGCGGGCCCTTCGACACTTCCACGAAGATCTGCTCGCCGCGGTAGCGAAGCGCGGTTTCCGGCACGATCAGCGCCTGCTCGACCACTTCCGTCACGATCTCGGCGTCGCCCGACATGCGGGGCCGCAGCAACTGGGCGTCGGCGTCGACGATTTCGATCTTCACTTCGAAGTAGGTCACGTTCTGGATGCGCGTGCCGAGCGGCGCGATCTCGCTCACCACGCCGCGAAAGATGCGGTCCGCGTAGGCCTCGGTGCGCACGTGGGCCGGCTGCTCCGGCTTGACCCGCGCGATCTCGTTCTCGTCGACCAATCCCTCGAGATGCAGCCTGTCGGTCGCCGCCAGCGAGAGCAGCAGCGTCCCGCCCGTCACGGCCGTCACAGGAGACACCGCGCTGCCTTCCTCGACGTGCACCTGCAGCACGCGACCTGCCAGGGGCGAGCGCACGGTGGCGTAGGAGAGCTGGGTCGCGAGCGTCTCGAGCTGGGCGCTCGCGCGCGCGACGCCGGCGGTCGCGCGCTCGTACTGCGCGCGGGCATCGTCGCGCCGGCTCTGGGACGCCGCGCCGCCGCGCTCGAGCTCCTGGGAGCGGCCGAGGTCGATCTCGGCGAAGCGCTGCTGGACCCGCGCCTCCTCGAGTGCCGCCTCGGCCTCGCGCACCTGGGAGCTCAGCAGGTCCCGCTCGATCTCGATCAGCGGCTGACCCCGCTCCACCACATCGTTGTCGGCGACGTGGATGGCCTCGATGATCCCCGGAATGCGCGAGCGCACCTCGACCTCTCGAGAGGGCTCGATCGTGCCCGTGGCCACGACGATGCGCTGGATGCGCCCGCGCTCCACCACAGCCGTGGTGCCGACCGTTCCCGCGTCGTCCGATGTGCACGCAGCTGCGCACGCCACGAGCAGCACCGAAATGTTGCAGAGCTGCCTGCGGAACAAGATCCCGCTCCATCTTCGCTCGAGAGCCGCATTGAATCGAACCGGCGATGCGCCGCGGTCGGGAGGGTATCACGTCCGGCGAAGGGGGCGGATCGCGCGCCGCCTTCAGGCGCTGCGCAGCGTCACGGAGGGATCGATGCGCGCCGCCCGCAGCGCGGGCGCCAGACCCGCCACGATGCCCACGACCACGAGGCTCGACACGAAGACGGCCACCGCCGCCGGATCGAGGACCGCCGGAGAGCCCAGCATGCCGTCCTCCGGCAGGTGCGCGCGCAAGAAGAGCGACAGGCCCACGCCGAGCACGACGCCCACGAGACCGGAAAGCGTGCTGACGCTCGCCGACTCCGTGAGGAATTGCACGAAAATCTCGCGGTCCGAGGCACCAACCGCCTTGCGCACGCCGATCTCGTTCGATCGCTCGCTGACCACGACGAGCATGATGTTCATCACGCCGATCGCACCTACCAGCAGCGTGACGATCCCCGCCACGAACAGGAAGAGTCGCAGGCCGACGAAGACGCGCGCCATCACCGTCAGGATGTCCTGGATGTTGAAGAAGTAGAGGGCGGTTTCGACGGCGGGGTCGAAGCGCTCACGCAGCCCCAACAGCTCGCGCGCGTGGCGAACGGACGGCGAGCTCTCCGCTCGGCTGCGCGGGGAGAACACCAGCTGGTCGAGAGACTCGCTGCGCACGAACAGCCGCTGGGCCGTGGTGTACGGAATCATGACCGCGAGATCGTCGCTTCCGTGCACGGCGATCAGTTGCGGGCCCTTGGGCTTCGCCACACCGACGACGCGGAAGCTCACCGATTCGATCTGGATGCGCCGATCCACGGCCGGTGCCTCGGCGAAGAGACGCGCGGCCGCCTCCGCCCCGAGAAACGCCACGCGCTCGCCACGCTCCACGTCGCCCCGGGACAGAAAGCGACCGTCTCCCACGCGATAGGAGCGGATATCGGAGGTGTCGTGGCTCACGCCCTGGACGGACAGGAGCTTCGTGGTGCGCCCCACTCGCACCACCTGGGAGCGCAGGATCACGTTGGGTGCCGCGCGCTCGATCGAGTGAATGGATGCCAGCGCGCGGACGTCCTGCGCATCGATCTCGACGGGCCGCGCGCCGCGGTCGCCGACGCGATCGTCGACGACCGTGCCCGGGAAGACCCAGACGACTTTGGGTCCCAGAAGCTCGAGCTCGCGCGTGTAGTGCTCTTCGACGCCGCGCATCGAAGCGGAGAGGAAGGTGAGCATGAAAGCGCCCCACACCACACCCAGCGAGGTCAGCGCAAAGCGCAGGCGATGCGCACGAAGACTCCGCAGCGTTTCGCGAAACAAATCGCCCAACGTCACTCCATGCGAAGCGTGAAAGCCGGATCGATGCGGGCCGCGCGCCAGGCGGGGATCACGCCGGCGGCAACGCCGACGCCTACCACCACCACGAATGCGATCGACACCAGCCCGACGCCGAGTTCCGGAACGGGAATCACGTCCGGAAGATCGAAGCGGCCCAGCAGGAAGCAGCCGCAGATGCCGAGCGCAATTCCCGCAGCGCCGCCGACAATGGTCAGGAGAAAGGTCTCCAGAAAGAATTGCGCGATCACGTCGCGCCGACGCGCCCCCACCGCGAGACGGACGCCGATTTCCTGGCGGCGCTCGTGGACGGACTCGAGCATCATGTTGAGGAGGTTGACGCCGCCGATCGCCAGCAGCGCCACCGCGAGCAACAACATGAAACCCTTGATCTCGGCGAGGGGCAGGCGGTTGAGCGCCTCAGCGCTGCTGAGGGCGCGGATCGCCTCCTCGTCCGTGGGCGACGTGCCGAGTCTGTCCGCGAGGATCGCGCGCGCCTCCACCTCCGCTTCATGAATCTGCTCGCGCGAGGCAACGCGATACAGGATGCGAGAGATGACGACTTCGTCGGTCCAATCGGGAGGCCAGTGATATTGCAGCGTGGTCAGCGGGAGCCACACCTGGTCGTCGATCTCCATGCGATCCCGGTGCAGCTGCGTGCCGACCTTGTCGAGCAGGCCGACCACGGTGAAGGACATGCCATCGAGGCGAATCCGACTGCCGATGCCGCCCTCGGCGCCGAGCAGGCGGCGCCGCACGCGTTCGCCGAGCACGGCGACTCGCCGCCGCTCCGCGACGTCCGAGCGCGAGATCTGGCGCCCCGCAGCGACCTCCACGCCCCGCAGCGTCGCCACTTCGGGCTCGATGCCGCGCACGTCGACGGTGATCGCACGGCGCCGATAGGACACGGGAAGCACCTTCCAGAACTCTCCGGCGATCAGCGCGGGCGTGCGCGCACGCCGGCGCATCACGTCGAGATCGTCGAGCGTGAACCAGAGAAGGCGCCGGTCGGCGGCGGGCGTAAAATTCTCGCCGATCTGCCCCGCAAAGATCTCCCCGAGGTTGCGGCCGGTCTTGAACAGACCGCGCTCCACCATGCCCGCCACGCCCTGACCCCATCCACCGAGAAAGATGACCGAGGCGGTTCCCCAGACGATGCCGAAGATCGTGAGCGCCGAGCGGGTGCGGTGGGCGCGCAGCAGGCGCACGGCCTCGCCGGCGGCTTCGGCCCCCGCCGTCGCCGCGATCCGAAATGCGCTCCCCCTCGTTCGCGTCGGCACGGGCGAAACGGTACCGGTGCCGCGCTCCATCCACCACGCGCAGATCGCTCGAAGGGGCGGCCCGCGCCGCGGCCGCTGCTACTCCGACGCCGCCTGTTCCGAAGGCTCCGCGCTCGAGACGCCCTGCTCACCGATGTGCGCGGCCAGGTTGCCGAGGAAGCTCGAGAAGGTCGTGCGATCGATCTTCGTCTCGCGGAGCTCCTGGAGGCCTTCGTTCATCGATCGCGTGATGTGCGCACTGCGCTCCTGGATCGCGTCGTTCAACAGGTTCGACTGCGACAGGAGCTGATCGCGCAGGTCGCTGTGCGCGTGGGTGTTGCGCGCCTCGATCTCTCGGATGCGATCCGAGACCCTGCGATCGATCGCAGCGAGCTCCGAGCGAAGCGCCGCGGCTTCCACGCCGATCCGCTGCTCGAGACGATCCATCGCCCGCTCGTAGTCATTGAACAGCGCACCGCAGATGATCTCGCGCAGCTGCTCGAGATCGGAGGCCGCATCGGGCTGCGATCGCACGGACTCGGCAGCCTGCGCCGCCGATGCGCCTCGCACCTCCGGCGCAACCCTCGCTGCCGCAGGCGCGAACTCGGGCTCGATTCGCTGCAGCCGCACGGCCTCTGCTTCTCTCAACGCATCGTATACCTTCGTCATCGTTGACTCCCGGACGCCGCGCTCTGTTGATCGAGGTGCGTTCTGAGGTTGGCAAGGAAGGTCGAGAATGCCGTGCGGTCGATCTTCTTGACTCGCAGCTCCTGCAATCCCTTCTCGACCAGATGAATGGCCTGTTCGCTGTGCTCCTGGATTGCGTCGCTGAGCAGATTCGACTGTGACAGGATCTGCTGGCGCAGATCACACTGTGCCTTCTGGGCCCGCGCATCGACCTGCGCGATTCGACCTTCGAGCTGACGCACGATCTCAGCGACTTCCGTGCGGACCTTCGACGCTTCCATGGCGACGCGCGTCTCGATGCGCGCAATCTGCTGCTCGTATTCGCTCAGGAACGAGCCGAAGATGATCTCGCGCAGGCGACTGAGATCGTCCGCGCCCTGCACCGCGGGAGGCTCGCTCCGCAGAATCGGACGAGGTCGGGGAGTGCTTCTGCGCGAGATCCTGGACAGATCGATTTTCGCCATCGAGGGCTCCTCTCTTGCACTTCCCCTTGCAGCAGCACGACCGATTCGACGCGGAGGCCGCTCGCCGGGTTCGAGCCGAGGCACCACCACACCGAACGCGGTCATCCTGGTAGTGCCAAGACGCGCAAAAAGGTGACCGCGTCACGCGAGGGGCAGTCCGGAGACTCCACGTGCCGAATGCTCCGCACGGCGCGAACGCTCCATCGGCCCCGTGCGGGCACCGGCACATCGCGCCTGACCTTGCGCAGAAGCAGCGCAACTTCGACGCAGCATCGCCGCCCGCGCGACGCGCCCCTCAGCGCGGCCGGGCGCGCGGCCCTGGCTCGTCCGCGTCGCTCACGGCTCTACACCGAACGGCGATGCATCGAGCGGAGGCGCCGCCACGGCCGGCAAGGAATCCTCGGGCGCTGCGCGCCGCG